>Ga0307998_1000910_pt1 | contig 16309 bp, 10 predicted proteins | sample Davwhametageno37_FD_203147 | JGI IMG/M metagenome (GOLD analysis project Ga0307998, IMG submission 203147) | Marine microbial communities from Davis Island wharf, Antarctic Ocean - #37 | ecosystem: Environmental > Aquatic > Marine > Unclassified | place: Antarctic Ocean: Davis Island wharf... | reverse complement strand
ACAGGCATATCCATGGGTGTCGGTAGCTTCTCTAGATCCGCAATATAGCCTTGATGCTGTTTCACATTGGATGTTATATTATCAACAGCATAATCTAATACTCTGCTATTTAAACGTCTTATTTCATCTACAATATTATCTACATCTGTCCTGAAATTAGCATATTGTAACATAATAGATCTCATTATAATAAATAAATCATTCTCGGATTGAGTAGAAATTACCTGATCCGTATTCTGATAGACACGATATCTGATTGTATCCTGAATAACTTTAGTATTCGTTTCACCAAAAAATAAACTATTCAGTGAATTCTCCTCCAAGATACCCTTGATAGATGATTCTCTATTATCTTTCTTAATAATAATATCTGTATTTTCAGGAACTTGTTCTTCAGAAACTATATTTATATTCCCCAATCTACCATTATTTACTCTATCTTCCATCGTGTCTAATGAATCTTTCTGATTTTCGGATAAAAAACTTGTTAAATTACGAGTCTTACTACCATCTGGATTAATTGTTTCGGTATAATCTGATAAGGTAGGGAAGCCCGAATCAACTTCACCCGGAATAATAATACCCGAACCCGATACACTCGGTCTAGATAATAAATCATAATCATATAAATTAGTACCAACTATTTCACCATCTATATCTAGACCAATTGCTTCATCGTAATTACCTCCTCTAGCTCCCACATTAGAAATATAAGTTGACATCTATATCTATGAAATATAAATTTATTATCTAGATTTAATCTAAGCAGGCTAATAACTGATCTAATTCTTTTAGCCATATATCCTCAATACTCAACTTATCTAAAGTCTCGTGCTCTTCACTCAGTTTATTTATCTTTTCTTCAAGTTTTTCAATCTCATCCTCTGTAAATAGATAAATTGACATCTTGATTAGATAATCATAATGCTTCGTATCACTATCAGTCACATACTCAACTACCCGACCGTCTTGAACATGAAGATATTCATTCTTTAATAAATCATTAATGATATCAATACGCTTCTGCTTATAAATCTTGATTTTATCATTCATTACATCGGTGATAAATCTCATTTTACTCTTTAAAATCATCAAGTCGTTTCTAAGATTAGTTAGTAGATATTCTTTCCGCTTGATATATAATTCATGCCTAATCTTATAAAATTCATCAAAGATATCATATACATTATCATATTTCTGAATCTGATTTTTGGAATTATAGAGATGAATATTATTATAGGATAATCCCTTTGTCGTTGTTAATTTAAAGAATTTTTCTATTCCATCAATATTCTCATCTTCATCCCACTGTAACGAATTTAAAAATCCCTTTTCAAATGTAATCATAAAATCAATCGTTGTATCACTACTATTATTTGTATAATCTATGATAGTCTTCTTAGGTGCTTTAACTTTACCTTTACCTTTATCATTCTCTAATGATTTACTCTTTTTCCCTGTATCGGGAATCAAGGAATCTAAAAACTTTTTATAATCATCGGTCCATTTACCAATAGGTAATTCGGTTACCCGAATACTACATTCATTGATAACTTCATACTTACCCTTACTAATATAAGTCTTTTTATCAATCTTTACAATTTTACCAATGAAATCTCTATAATGAGGACCAATTGTATTATATTGTTCCGATCTAATCTTACGTTTCATATTTTTGATAATATCAATGGGATCATGCATCGGGATCGTCGTACTAAATCCAGTTCCAATACCATTCATTCCATTCACTAAAACCATCGGAATAATAGGAACATAAAATTTAGGCTCAACAGGTATACCATCGTCATCATTGTATTCTAATAATGGAAAATCTACAGAAGGATAAAGGATATCAACTATCTTATTTAATTCAGTATGAATATAACGAGGACTCGCCGAATCGTGACCTCCCATAATTCGGGTACCAAATTGACCATTCGGCATCAGTAAATTAATATTATTTGATCCTACATAATCCTGAGCCATACCAATAATAGCACCCTGTAGAGAAGCCTCACCATGATGATATGCGGCGTGTTCACTCACATATCCAGCAAGCTGAGCAACGCGAATTTCAGAATATAATTTCCTCTTGAAACAAGAATATAAAATCTTACGCTGACTCGGTTTCAGACCATCGTATACCGAACCAATACTACGAAGAGTATCACTATTTGAAAAATGAATTAATTCTTTATCTATGAAATCCGGAATAGAAATATCAGTATCCTTATGATCTAAAATAAGATTTTCATCAAAATTATATAACCACTCTTTTCTCATATCACTCTTATCCTTGCTAAATGCTAAACACATCTTCTCACTTGTATCTTCAGTATAAATATAATTATTTAATTTCATATTGCCAAAATATTCCCTCGCTTCTTGTGCCGATGATGTCCCTAAGCCCTTGTAATATTTAGTTTTCCATGATTTACTATTCTTTGTTTTCTTAATCCAATCGTTATATTCAGTTAATGTATAAAATGATTTGATCTTTTTCTTGAGTGAAACCTTTACAATCGGAGTAATCATACTCGTAATAAATCCCAATTCTAAAAGAGAAGGCCACATATGATGAAAGACATTCATCACTAAACCCTTGATATGGGATCCATCATGATCTTGATCTGTCATAATCATTATTTTACCATATCGTAACGATTTTGTATCCGTATATACCTTACCATTCACTAATCCTAAAATCTTTTTCATATTCGTTATTTCACTATTCTTCATAATCTGATCCAACGAAGAATCCCTAACATTCATTACTTTACCTTTCAAAGGAAAAGCACCATAAATATCTCGTCCTACAACAGATAAACCAGATACAGCCATTGATTTCGCTGAATCACCCTCAGTTAAGATTAAAATACATTGATCGGACTTCTTCGTTCCAGCCCAATTAGCATCATCTAACTTGGGAATATCTCTAATCTTATTCTTCTTTTGTCCATCAGTCTTTTTACTCTCCTTATTCATCTTGAATTCACTGAACATTAAAACACGATCTAAAATATCAGTCTTGTCTATAATATGCTTAATGAATTTTTCAGAAATCTCAGGCTTTGATCCAAATTTAGAAGGAGTCGTAATTAATCTCTCTTTTGTCTGACTATCAAATGATGGATTCACAATTAATGTATCTATAAAGATACGTAAATAATTCTTGATATAAGTCTCATTAATATCCCTCTTTGATTTTTTCATAATCTGTTTTTTAATATTACTTGTTAACATCTTACTTATCATATCAACATGTTTACCACCCTTTGACGTACATATTCCATTTACAAAAGAGATCTGCTCAAAACTATCTGAAGTAGATAAACTCACTCCAATTTTCCAAATAATATTATTATCTACAAATTCATCATAAATTAAGACCTCATTCGTAAGATACATCTTACTATAATCAGAGAAACTCTTTACAGGGAGCTTCACCTTATTTAAATAAACAGATACACTCTTATCTGTAATACCAGCAATATCATATACACGTCTCATCATCAGATCAATCATATCATCAGAATAACTCTCTATACCAAATCTCTTAAAATCTGCTTGCCACGTAATCTTTGTATATGGTTTTCCCGAATAATCAGTTATCTTGGGTTTCTGAATAATATTCATATTACCTCTGAATAACTGAGTATATTTCTTCTTTCTCTGACGATCAACAGTCTCCAACTTAAATGACTTTGAAAAGATATTAGTTAACTTCGCTCCGTAACCATTTTTTCCACCGACTACTTTTTGTTCTTCTTTATTGTAATTTGTTGAGGTCAATAATTCACCAAAGATTAATTGAGGAATATAAATCGGTTTCCCATTCTTCTTTTCTTTAGGATGCTCCGCAACATCCACGCCGTCCCCATTATTCATAATACTGATTTCACCCTTTTCTACATTGAATTCTACCTTGATTTCAGTTACTAACTGAATACTCTTATCTGAAGCATGAAGTCCAGATAAACGAGTTACCTGATCCTTAGCATTCACTAAAATCTCATTGTAAATATTATATAATGCCGGAATATATTCCATCTCTTTTTCTACAATCTTATCATTCACCTTATCATAAACAGATAAAGTTTCTGAAATCAAATCACAACCACCAACATATGTATCAGGCGTATTGTAAATATGATTCTGAAGATTTTCTTTCTTGTATTTCTCTTCTAACGACGCCATTATCTTGTTAAACTTATGTTAATTAAGTTTAAATAAAAAAATCAAATTTTAAAACCAAGGTGAACAGACTAAAAAAGGATTATATGACTATTGAGGACCTTCCTGAGCGTATCTAAAATGGTCAAGTAGAGCATCTACTAGCTTCTGAATATATCCCTGCATACCACCACCACCAGCACCCAAATCATTTATATTTTCTGAAACCATGATCTCTTGTCTCTGTTCAACGGTCAGTATCCTGTCTCCTCCGAGCCCTGTCTGTAGAGCGGTTAACAGGTTATCAGACAGAAGGGCGTATAGTATCCAATAATAAGGGATGCCAGGGTAGGGGCGGGGGGCGGCGGTGAAATTCAGCTCTGGACTTTCCAACCCAATATCATTGCGAAGCTGATCAGGCAAATGCAGCCTGGCAGGTTCTGCTGGCCGGTTGGCCATCGGCCCGACCTGCCCATTCGCTAGTTTTGAAATTCTAACTTTCGTTAAAATACTACAATATAATTCTTTTATCAGTTTCTTCAGGCGTTCCTCCATGGCGTCCTTTTGTCTATTGCACTCTTCCAGTTCACCTCCGACCCGTATTAATTGTCGGCGCGCTGCTTGCGCCGCCCGTTGGAGCTGGGCGCGCACTAATGCCAAAGCTTCGGCTGCACCAGCGTCTCCACCCTCGGCCGCCGCCGCCTGTAGACTTGCGATATTACTTTCAAGACCCAGCTTCTCTCTCTCAAGGGCATCAATTTTTTCGCGAAGTATGTTTATATCTGCATTGATTGTGTCGCAGTTTGATCCTGCTGCTAGTGCTACTTCTACCGCCGGTGCTGCTGGTGCTGGTTGAGCTACTTCTGGTGCTACTGGCGCTGGTTGAGCTAATTCTGCCGGTTCTGGTGCTGCTGGCGCCAGTTCTGGTGCTACTGGCGCCCCTGGTGCTAGTGGTGTAACAGACGCTTGCCGGCTCCCGCGCCTGCGCTGCAGCGCCTGGATTTTCGTGGCTGCGGCACCCCGGGCCTGTTGTTCTTGTCGGACTTTGACACCGCGCCGCGCGCTCTGGATTTTCGTGGCTGCATCAACTTTTTGGGCGAGTTCTGGATCTGGCCCTGGATCTGCTGCTGCTGCTGCTGCTTGAGCTGCTTGTTCTGCTTCTACCACCTCTAACAGGTCTTTTATTGGCATGGGGTTATGCATGAACACATCTCCCGGATTATCAGTATTATATATACCGATCTGAATTATTGGATCAGGTGCACCTTCTCCTGCGTAACCGGCTCCCGTCAGTCTGTTCATCACTGCGCTTAAATTCATTTGTTCATTAATATCATCGGCATCTGAGCCAGTGGACACAAATACTCTTTGTTCCTGACCAAACATTCTAATTAATCTTTCTATATATGCGGCGAGGCCGAGCGGCTGCAGTGGTGGCGGCACTGCTACCGGTGCTACTACTGGTTCTATGAAAGCTGGTACTGCTGGTGCTCCTTCTTGTTCTTGTTCTATTACTAGTGTTTGGACTGATGCTTTTCTCTTTGGAAGGGGGGGGGGGCCCTTCTTCGGCACCGATTGAGCCTCTCGCTGACCTTCGTAAAAGCCAAATAATTCTCTTGCCAAATCTTCTATAAGCACGCGACGAAATATAGCGTCGCCTTTGACAAAAATAGCCCCCGTTAAAACCTGCCCTCCAATACTTATATTTTGGCCCGATTGCGGATCCTCCTGTATTATTAATTCCAGAACCTCTTTAATATCTTTTCGGTCTAATTTACCTTCTCCGGCTGCTCGGTCGTCCGTGTTATAAACGTCGCCATCTCGTTTTTGCGGCGTATGGAGGTATTCAGTTATTATATCTTTCATATACGTGATTAAACCATCTTTAGTTTGTAGATTTTGTAGAATGCCTGGCTTGAAATCACCCTCAGCGCCAAACACGACAGAAGTTATATTTCTGTCGGCCAGCAAATATTTATCGTTAAATAGTTTTATAATTAAGGCTTTATCTTGTCTATCTCCACCTCTCTGTAGCTTCTTCTTCCGTTTTGTTTTTCTTTTTTTCTTTTTCGTTTTTCGGTTCGTTAATTTTTTCAATGATTTTCGGATAGTTCGTTCTATAGTTTTTCTCAAAGATCTCTCTAAGGTTGATCTCATGGTAGATTTCCTTCTAGTTCTTCTAGTTCTTCTATTTCTAGTTCTTCGCCTAGCCATTTATATAGTACTCAAATAAAAAAATATAATTTATTTAATACTTTTATCAATTGCCTTTTCTACTACTTCTGATGCCGCTTCCTGAACTTGTTCCTTAATAGATCCCGATAATATCTCTCTTACATTTCCGACAGTTGATGCAACATCTCCATCAATATTCTTCTTCTCTAGCATTGTCATCAGTGTATCTAATTTTCCCATTTTATCATTCATTAAATTATCAATTTCACTCATTTTGCTATCTATTATTACCTCACCTTTTTCAGGATCCGGTTTCGGTTTCAGATGATCGGGTAAATTTTTAACGAGTTCGGCTTGAAAATCAAATGGTTTTTCTTTTTTCTTTTTGCTAACATCCCCTTTCCCTGAAAATTCTTTCTCAACCTGTTTCCGCTTAATATTCTCTATTGATTTAGAGAAATCTTTATAAGCAGCCTGATGAGATTCATCATCTTCATATTTTCCCGATAATTGGAAATATTGCCATCCCTCTGTCTTTAATTGTTCTGTCGTTAATGAATATTCAAAATAATTCTTATCTAAACTAAATAATTGCAAAAAACCATTTGATGCTGTCACCATCAACGATATCGTCCATGAAGACCAATAAACGATTTGATCAAAATTTGGAGGTAACTTAGTAGGATCCATCTGTCCTAAAGATAATATCGCTGGCAAAATAATAGATCCAACAGTTACAATGAAACGAAAACGATCGTAATATTTTTTAGTATGAAGTTTTCTAGCCTCATACTTAATGACCTCAGAAAGAAATCTACTCTTTAAAATACTTCTATCAGTCTCAGAATCTAACTCTAATGTATTAATGATCTCATTTACCTGATTCGCATAACTATCATCATATCCTTTATTTGAATTATCATCGGAATTATTACTCATTTATATAATTCAAATCATAAAAAAATTAAACAAAATATTATTTATTTTTCATGTGTAATATTGATATTACAAACTTTTGAATATAAATAAATATCTTTTAATAAACTATCACTCTTACCCGATACCTTTACTCCTTGTTTTTCTAATTCTTTTTTTATCTCATCTTTATTCGTATTTCTTATTTGTTTCATCTTTCTACTTACATTTTTTATATCTTTTTCATCAAGGGTGTTATTCTTAATAGTAATCTTGCGATTATTTGATCTTACTGGTTTTGATGGCTTCAGTGGTCTCGTATTTGATCTCGTATTTGGTCTCGTATTTGATCTCGTATTTGATCTCGTATTTGATCTCGTATTTGATCTCGTTGATGGCGTCGGTTTTGATGATGTTGGTTTTGATGGCGTCGGTTTTGATGGCGTCGGTTTTGATGATGTTGGTTTTGATGGCGTCGGTTTTGATGATGTTGGTTTTGATGATGTTGGTTTTGTTGGTCGTGTTTCTCTGACATCTATATCGGCTAATCTTACTTTTCTCTTGGGTGATTTAGTATATGATTTTACTATTTGCGGTCCATTATAAACGGTCTGCTTGATAGGTGTTGGTTTTGGACTTTTCATAGTTACTGGTTGCTCAATAATATGATTTATCGGTTTATTATCATTGCTTTTATTCTGAGTAGGAACTTTAATAGATTTATTAATCTCTATATGTCTTTCTATATTATTAATATCTCTGATATCTCTATTTATCTTATTAGGAGATTGACGTTTTCTCTGAACTCTTATCACTTTTTTATTTTTATCTGGTTGTGATTTCGGTTCTGGTTGTGATTTCGGATGACCCTTTAAAAATTTATCATAACTCTTATTATTTCTTTTTTTAGGAGATACTTTAGGAGATTTTATTATTTTCACATTTTCTAACCCTTTCATTAAGATAGTATATCTTATAAATTAATTTGAGAGAAATAATTTATCATAGATTATATTTATCATAGATTATATTTATCATAGATCATTATTGAAATAATTTATCATAGATTATATTTATCATAGATTATATTTATCATAGATCATTATTGAAATAATTTATCATAGATCATTATTGAAATAATTTATGATAATTACTTTTTTCACCTCTCATCGCCTGCTGATGTAATCTTATTTCAGATGTTAACCGATTCTTACATAATTCATCATCCTGAAAGATATTCAGTAAAATATTTTTTACATTTCTATCCCCGGGATATTCTTCATCTGTATCTTGATACATCTTTTTTAAGGATTCTAATATGAATTCCTTAATATGTTCTTTTCTATCATCATATAATTTTGTAATAATATTATCAATTTCATCTTCGGGAATAATTTTAATATTCTGTTCACTTAAATGAGATTCATAATTCATTTTCACATAGAAATGTATTAGATCTCTAATATGCTTTTGTAAACTCATTATAATTTAAAGAATACTATATTATTTTTAAATAAACTTATTTAAGTTTATTTATTAATAATAATTAAATAAGGTAAGTAAATGATAAATCTTATTACATATTTTTATCGGTATACAAAATTGGTTTACAAGGTTTATAATTATATTCATTTCTACAATAAAAATAATTCGCATAATATATTGTTATTAGAAGATGTGATTGAGAATATAAAAGCATGTGGTTCTGTGGCGATTAAATTTTGCCAGTGGATGACTCCTAAATTAGAGATCATGCATTTGGACGAAAATGATATTTTAGATGATCATACACCGCTATGGTTGAAGAAGCTAGAAGATTTCTATGAAAATTGTAACTATCATAATTTAGATCATACATTGAAACTTTATGAGCGAGATTTTAATGAATCCTTAACCGATAATTATGAAATCTTAGATACGATCGGTTCGGGTAGCATCGGTCAAGTTTATCTTGTTCAGGAAAAAACATTAACGAAATACCAGCACCCTAATAAATATGTGATGAAAATATTACATCCGTCGGTTCATCGTGATATTTATTATTTCAGAATATATTATAATCTTTGTAGGAGAGTACCATTCATTCAAAAGTTATTGGATACTCAATTTCCTTTTGATATTAATAGTTTTCTGGATAGTTTTGATGAACAGAGTAATTTTATCAATGAGAGTAATAATTTATTAAGATTTCAGGAAAACTATAAAGACAATGATTATCTAATCATACCTAGATTAATTAGATGTAGCACAAATATTATGATAATGAGTTATGAAGAGGGTGTTTCATATGAGGATTTAAAATGTGATAACTATCATAAATATAAGGTAGCAGTATTATTAACATCTTTTATAAGAAATAATCAGCAGATATGTAATTTTTATCACGGTGACTTACACAAGGGTAATTGGAAAGTGAAATCATGTGATAACAATGAATATAAATTAATAATATACGATTTCGGATTCTGTTGGAAAGTTCCTTTGACTAAAAGAGAGGGTATTAACGAATCAGTGGAAATTTTTGAAGACGTAGATCAATCTGAAGATAATGATGATGGGGGACTTGATTATGAAAAAATGACAACTACATTATTATATCTTTTAAAATATGATGAAAGAGATAAAATAAAACATAAAGATATTATTTATCACTATCTAAAAGATAATACTCATTTAATACAACCTTGGGCATTTAATCCTTCTCGTATTTTTAAAACAACCGTTAACTTATGTATAGAAACCGGATTAAAAATTGATCCCCTGTTAATACAAAGTATAATCATTGTGATTCAGTGTCAAAAGATATTTCAGGAGTTCCGATTTATTTCAGATGATAAACAAGATGCAGTGAAATCACAAGAGGTCTATCGGGTTAAATATATGGATTGGTTATCATTTTATAAAACTTATGATATTTTTCCTGAATTTAGTAAATATATCCAAGACAGACTGAATGATTTACAATCGGAAATCAAAGAAGTCTTTGAGTGTAATGATATACCCGATAGCTTTAAGAGTTTAGCATTAAAACATAAATAAATTACTACATTTTAAAAAATTTGATTTAAAAATAAATAAAGTTAATTTACAATACTTATTTCAACTTATGGTTGATAAAAATCACATCAATCATATTATTCATGAATACTTTTCCAGAGAGCATATATTAATCAATCATCATATTGAATCTTATAACGATTTAATTGATAATATTTTACCCAGTATTATTTCAAATGTTTTCCCCGTAAAAGTTAATATTAAAAAAGCGGGAATTGATAGTACTGAATTCTCTGTTAAAAATATAAAATTAGAAAGACCATCCTATACTGAAAAGAATGGTTGTAGTAAAGTCATGACACCTAATATAGCGAGATTAAAAAATTATACTTATTCTCTTCAGGTTGTTGTGGATATATTAATTGAGAATAAAGTCAATGAAAACTCTGAGATATATGAATTAAAGAATATTATTCTATGTAAGATTCCGATTGTTTTAAAATCTAAATATTGTGTTTATAAGGAGGATATTTTAAGTGAATGTAAATACGATACAGGTGGTTATCTAATTGTTAATGGTAATGAGAAAGTTTTAATCACTCAAGAGAAAGTTGTTCCAAATATTATTCATTTATATCCTGCTCCGAATAATAATACGAAATATAAATATATTTCTGAAGTTAAATCTGTTTCTCCTGAAGCATTTGGTGTAGTCAAAACTTGTAGTATTAAAATGACAAATAAACCACTTGTCTTTGATACTAAATTATATATTAAATTTCCTCGGATTAAAAAAGATATCCCGATGTCGGTAGTTTTTAGGGCCTTAGGTTGTACCACCGATAAAGAAATACTTTATCATATTATTGACAATGATGGATCTGATATTGATAATGCATTAGTTAAAATTTTATATGGTTCTCTACTTGAGAATGAAAATGTTTACAATGAAATGGAAGCGATTAAATATCTTTCTAATCATATTAATTTATCTAATAATAGTTTCTCAGATGATATTAAAATTGATTATACTAAATCTATTGTGAAGAATGATCTTTTACCTCACCTAGATTCGGATATGAAGAAAATACATTTCTTAGGTATCATGATTAATAAAATATTAAAATATTCACTAGGATTAATTAAAGCGAGTAATCGCGATAGTTATATCAATAAGAGAATTGAAGTCGCGGGTGTATTAATGGGTAATCTTATTTATCAGGGAATGAATAAGATATCAAAGGATATTAAATTATATATCAATAAAAATATTTCAGATGATATCTTATCTATCAAAGATAATAGAATCATTAATGAATTAAATATTAGTAAAATTATTAAACCAAATTACATAGAAAATATATTAAAAAGTGCTCTTGCTACTGGTAATTGGGGGTTAAAAAGTACAATTAACAGACAAGGTGTTTCTCAGGTATTAAATCGTCTGACTACGATGAGTACACTATCTCATCTCAGGAGGATAAGTACACCTATAGATAGTTCGGGTAAATTAATTGGACCTCGTAAACTTCAGAATTCACAATGGGGATATGTATGTCCATCCGAAACGCCAGAAGGTCATAGTATTGGAGTTGTTAAAAACTTTTCAGTCACTTGTGAAATTACAAATGATATTTCAAGTTCACCCATCTTATATTATCTAAACGAATATATTACTCAGATTAGTGAATTGGATATTTTTAAATTTAATAAAAATAGTCTTACGAAATTATTTATTAATGGTGATATTACGGGTTATATTGGTGATCCGGATTCCTTTGTAACAGAATTTAAGAATCTTCGGAAAAAGAAATGTATTCATTATCATTCATCTATTTATTGGGATATCAAACAATATACGATTTATATTTTCTCGGATAAAGGCAGATGTACGCGACCATTATTATCTGATATTGAAAATCTTACCATCAGTTCAGAAGAATTTAAAAAATTAAAATGGAATGATATATTTAATTTAGATATCATTGAATATATTGATTTTCATGAAACTGAAAATACTCTTATTGGTACAAATATCAAGGATAAGACTAAAAATTACACACATTATGAATTAGATCCTTCATTTATCCTCGGTGTTTTATCATCCTGTATTCCGTTCCTGAATCACAATCAGGCACCAAGAAATACTTATCAGTCGGCTATGGGTAAACAAGCCATAGGTGTTCCCATGACTAATTTTAATAACAGATACGATACATTTTCACATATCTTATATTATCCTCAAAAACCCATCGTAAAAACAAAAATGATGAAATATTTTAATAATGATGAATTACCCGCTGGTATTAATGTTATTGTTGCTATCGCTACATATGGTGGATATAATCAAGAGGATAGTGTTATTATCAATCAATCCGCAATAGACAGAGGATTATTTAATTCAACCTTTTACAGATCATATAAAGATGAAGAAAAGAAAGATCAATTATCAGGTTTAGAAGATAACTTTTGTAAACCCGATATGAATAAATTATTACATCCTAAACCTTGTAACTACGATAAATTAAATGAAAACGGATTAGTTGATAAAAATACTTATGTATCATCTGATGATATCATTATCGGTAAAACGACACCTCTTATGGAAAAGAATAAAGATTATGGTTATCGTGATTCAAGTACAGCACCAAGATCTAATGAAAGTGGTTTTATTGATGATAATATGATCGGTATTAATAACGATGGTTTCAGATTTTGTAACACAAGAATTAGAAAATCTAAAATTTCACAGATTGGTGATAAATTTTCAAGCCGACACGGTCAAAAAGGTACTGTCGGTATGGTTTATAGACAAGAAGATATGCCTAGAACTAAAGATGGTATTGTACCCGATATTATTATGAATCCTCATGCTGTTCCAAGTCGTATGACTATCGCACAACTCTTAGAATGTATTCTCGGTAAAGCCTGTACTAACTATGGATATGATGGAGATGGTACGGGATTCAATGATACAGATGTCAAAGATGTAATTCATACCTTAGAAGAATCTGGATACGAAGGCACTGGCAATGAAGTATTATATAATGGATTTAGTGGAGAACAATTAAAAACTTCAATTTATATAGGTCCTACTTATTATCAGCGACTGAAACACATGTCATCCGATAAAATTCATAGCAGAGCAAGTGGTCCTGTTGTATCAATGACAAGACAACCTGCCGAAGGAAGATTATCTCACGGAGGACTTCGCTTTGGAGAAATGGAACGAGATTGTATGATTGCTCACGGAGCTTCTTACTTCCTTAAAGAAAGATTAATGGATGTTTCCGATAAATATAGTGTCACTATCTGCAATAAATGTAAAATGATCTGCTCAGGTAATCATAAAGATAATATCTATGAATGTAATAAATGTAATAATTATGGTAATTTTACTAAAATATATATCCCTTATGCCTGTAAATTATTCTTACAAGAATTAATGGCAATGAGTATCGGACCTCGCTTTATCACAAATTAAAATATGACAGTTTAGAGAAGATTATATTATACCACTTACCGAAACATATTAAATATTTAAATTTGATTTTTTGTAATACATATATATCATATTGATTCGGAATGGAACAAGAAAAAGAAAAAGAAAAAGAAGAAGAAAAAGAAGAAGAAAAAGAAAAAGAAAAAGAAGAAGAAAAAGAAGAAAAAAAAGGAAAAAAACAAATATCAGGAAGATGTTATCAATGTAATAAGAAATTAAAAATGATACATTTTACATGTCGCTGTAATCATATGTTTTGTATTATTCATCAGAATCCACATAGTCATAACTGTAATTATGATGCTAAGAAAAATCTACAAATTAAATTAAAAAATGAGAATCCAAAAACAATTCATCAAAAACTGATTAAGATTTAATAAACTCTCCTTAAAATTCTTTTCAATCTTAATACTTCAAGAAAATCTTCATAAATAAAATCTGCTTTTTTATTCTTTTCAATGATCTCTATCTCATCCAATAGAGTTAATTTCTTTTCTATTTCTATAAGGATTTCTATATTCTTAATTATATCTACTTTTTTTTGTAATCGTAAGTTATCATACTCTTGGCGATATCTTTTACCAGTCGGTTTATGTAATACATCTTTATTCGCTGTAAGAAATAGTGTCATCTCTAAGTAGTATACTATTTTATTATTTAAATAATAGTATATCAAATACTAATATATCAAATTTCAAATGAATAAAATGAAAGAGAATAAACTTTCTATCAAAAGTTGGATAGAGATATTACCGAAAGATATTCAAACTAAACTATGTATTATAACCTGGAGAAGTTTTTGGAGATCATATGTACCCTTAACCGCTAAACCACCTTCATGGTTAGAACATCATAACTATATACAGAAAACATTATGGGAAGCGAGACAAAAAAATATTCACTTCTTGCATTTACCATTTAATACATTACCTGAAAATAAAAAATGGATAATGGGATGTCAATGTGATCACTGTCAAAGGGATGTCAAGGTTGATGTAATGGAAAAACATATTAATTATCTAATTCAATATAGAAATCCTTCTTATTTTGTAGATCAACTCATGCCACGTGAATCACATAGTTGTTGGAATGAATATTTAGTTTCATTAGTAGACCAGAATCACTTCAACCAAGATATTAAAAATATAAAAGTATTTGATCCACTTTGTGGATCTTATAAAGATAATAAAATTACAAAACGCCTGAGAGACGGAGATAAGATTGATTTTAGTTATCCAATTTAGTTATTACTATTAATCTATTTGATGGATTAGATACTCCTGACCATTTAGGTAACCATTCATATGGTATAATATGTTCGGTTCCCTTATAATATTTATTAAATACATATTTATAATATTCTTTTTCGGTTTTTCCAAATTTTAGTTTAGTATATTCCTCTATTATTTGATACCATGGTCTATCATTATCCGATACTCCATCACTAAAACCATCTTTTCTCCTCCATACAATTTCTTTAGGCAAATCATTCTCAAACGATTTTCTTAATAAATATTTTTCATAATTATCACGAACAACCTTTAATTCGGGATTAATACTCATATATTCATTTACAAATTTCTTATCAAAAAAAGGAACTCTTATCTCCAAACCAGCACCAGAAGTAGTTCTATCACCGCGCAAAACATCATAATACTGAACATCTTTTATTAAACGAATACATTCATCCTGAAAATCGTTCGCAGAAGGAGCATTATGAAAATATAAATACGAACCAGATAATTCATCAGCCCCCTCACCCGAAAAAATAACCTTGATATCAGTGAATTCGCTAATATATTTGGATAATAAATACATAGGAACAGATGCTCTCACTGTAGTAGTATCATAACTCTCTATTTGTTTAATCGTGGGCTCTATCGCATCTAGCATGTCATTTTCACTTACAATGAACGATTTATGATTTGTATCAAGGAATAGAGCCATCTTTTCAGCATTGACTATATCAGGAGAATTTTTAAATCCACAAGCAAATGTATTTAATTTTATCTTTTTATCTTGATCCTTGTTTATAATCTTATCTAGAATCATCGCTATAATAGAAGAATCTAATCCACCCGAAAGAAGACACCCAAAAGGTCTATCTGTTAATAATCTTTTATGAACCGATTCATATAATAATTTATTTATCATTTTCATACATTCATTATCATCATTGTATTTTATATCATATTTCCTGTCATAATAAGTTATCTGGTCTAACTGCTTATTATCTATAGTATATCTCAAATAAACACCAGGATCAATCATCAGAATTTTTCCAGAAAAATTTATCAGTGATTTCATTTCAGATGAAAAAATAATATGATCACAACTATTTATCATATATAATGGACGAATACCAATTGGATCGCGACCAGCATACAAATATCCATTCTTTTTATCAAATAAAATGAAAGCAAAAACACCATCCAATAAATCTATACACTTTATCCCTAAAAGATGATATAATCTTATTATTATTTCGCAATCCGAATCACTCTCTAAAATTATATCATACTCCTCAGATAACGCCTTGTAATTATA
>Ga0307998_1000900_pt1 | contig 16379 bp, 17 predicted proteins | sample Davwhametageno37_FD_203147 | JGI IMG/M metagenome (GOLD analysis project Ga0307998, IMG submission 203147) | Marine microbial communities from Davis Island wharf, Antarctic Ocean - #37 | ecosystem: Environmental > Aquatic > Marine > Unclassified | place: Antarctic Ocean: Davis Island wharf... | reverse complement strand
GAATCGAACCCACGACCCCTTGGTTCGTAGCCAAGTACTCTATCCAGCTGAGCTACAGCCGCTAAGCTTTGAATTATAGCATGATTTCTTGGCAACCCCTGAAATTTGCTTTCTTTCTGATTGCTTTCCTGAATCAGGCTATGCAAACAGACAGTCAATTCAACGCAAGCCGAGATTGTAATGCACGATGAAGGCTACAAAAACAAACTGAGCGATTTGGATCACAAAACACATCGTTTGCTGATACATCCACCCTGCGAGCAAGGGTGGTAGGGCGTGTTGGACTTGAACCAACGACCAAAGGATTATGAGTCCTCTGCTCTAACCAACTGAGCTAACGCCCCCAGGCCATGCTACAGCGCTATACAACGTGGCAAGCGCCGTATTGTAGGGGCTTACTTGCGGTGGCTGAGCGCGTTGGATACCAGCTTGGAGGTGATGTCCACAATCTGGATCATGCGGTCGTATGGCATGCGCGTAGGACCTATCACTCCCAATGTTCCTACCACCTTGCCATCGACCTCGTACGGGGAGCTCACGATCGACAGCTCTTCAAATGGTACAACCTGGCTCTCTCCACCGATGTAGATGCGCACTCCCTCCGCTTGGCTGGAAATATCCAGGAGCCGGAGAATCTGAGTCTTCTGCTCGAACAAGTCGAAAGCCCTGCGCAAATTGCCCATGTCACTGGAGAAGTCGCTGACCGACAGCAGGTTGCGCTCCCCGGAAATCACCACCTCATCCTGCGCCTCGGACAGCGCCTCCGAACCCACGTTGACCGCCGCCTGCATGAGCGATGCGATCTCTCCGCGCAACACATCGACCTCGGACTTCAAGCGTTCCCGTACCTGCTCCATCGCAAGTCCCGCGTAGTGGGCGTTCAGAAAGTTGGAAGCCTCCACCAGCTGTGACTGGGAGTGGTCCACCTCGGTAAAGATCACACGATTCTGAACATCGCCCTCCGGGGACACGATGATGACCAGAAACCGCTTTTCAGAGAGTCGCAGAAACTCAATGTGACGAAATACCGAGGTACGCCGAGGTGCCATCACCACTCCAACGAATTGGGAGAGGTTGGACAACAGCTGCGCAGCGTTGGCGATGACCTTTTGAGGCTGTTCAGGTGCCAGCTGCGGCGGCATGACAGACTCTCGCTGCACCGTCAACATGGTGTCCACAAACAATCGGTATCCACGCGCGGTAGGGATACGGCCTGCTGAGGTATGTGGACTCGCGATCAGCCCTAGCTCTTCCAGGTCCGCCATCACGTTTCGTATCGTGGCAGGCGACAAATCCAACCCGGACGCACGGGAAAGGGTACGCGACCCTACAGGCTGCCCATCAGCGATGTAACGCTCGACCAGGGCTTTGAGCAACAACTTGGCACGGTCATCGAGCATGGAATGATTTTACTTTTGTAATCGTGTTTTGGCCCAGCGGCCCCGCCCTTCATGGCGGTGGATGTGGTCGCGTAGGCTACTTATGGACACCCCCAGCATATCCGCAAGGGTCCGCTGGTCATACCAACCAGATCGCCAACAGGCTGCAGCCTGGGCTACATCGTCATCAGACAAGGCACGCTTTCGGCCCCAGGTCTTGCCTGCAGCCCTTGCAGCACGCTGACCAGCTAAGCACCTCTCCCTGATCAATTCGCGTTCAAACTCAGCGAAGGCAGACAGCAGGTGCAGGAACATGCGGCCATGTGCCGTGTCGGTCTCGATTGACTCCGTCAAAGAACGGAAGCCGACGCCCTTCGATTTCAGGTACTCAAAGACCTTGACGAAGTGAGACACAGACCGAGCAAGGCGGTCCAATTTGTAGACCACCAAAACGTCGCCCTTGACCAAGACGGTCAAGAGTTTTTCGAGCTCAGGGCGCTGCTTAACAGCCGAGCGCTTTTCTTGCACAACCTTATCAATGCCAGCCCGCCGAAAGGCCGCTAACCACGTCGGCACCGAAAGCGCGCTTGAGGTGGCGATGCCATGAAGGCTTGTCGATCAGCCGACGCACAAAAACATCGATCAGGGAGGGATGCGGGCAGATCATCCAGAAGTCAAAACCACGGCGGCGGCGATGCTGGGCGATGGCCTGCACGTAGTCGGGAACATCGCTACCGGAGCGCCTAAGCGGGAATTCATTTTGGCATTCGTCCATCACGCAGATGGAGCCATCAGGCAGGTCTTGCCACTTCTTGGGGTCGAACTTTTGCCAGCCGAATTCAGCGGCCTTGGCGTCGTCCATGTCGAAGCCGTGATAGTAAACCGGGCGGTTTTCCTTGAGCTGCTGGGCGCGCACATCGCGCAGGGTGATGAGCGTTTTTCCTGCGCCGTTCGCCCCGGTGGTCAGATAGATCATTTCATCACCCACTTCTTGAAGCTGTCGCCGCTGATGCCGCTGACGATGGCGCGGGCAGCGATAGCGCTGGTGATGATGCTGATGCAAACACCTACCTTCATGAAGCCAATCAGGCCAATCATTTCAGCGGGCAGGCCACCGAGCGCGGTCAGTGCCCCGGCCTTCATCCAGTCGAGGGACGAAGAGACGCCGGTGTAGGTCACTACGCTGATGCCCAAGGCGATCAGGATACGGCCCGCGAGGGTGCCAACGAGATTGATCAACATGCCGCCGATGGCAGCGATAAAAATGGGCATGTGCTATCCCCTTGTGACGATGCGGGCGGCCATGAGCATGGACACGGCGACCAAGATATTGCCGAGCATGGCGAGGTGCTGACAGAGGTTGGACAGTGGCAAGGAAACGCCCTGGCCCCACACGGTGATGCTCAGATCTCCGATGCAGCCACCACCGCCGAGCGGGTCCGATGTGTCGATGCGACCGCTCAGGCGGATGGTTTCATTGCCGGGTAAGTCGCCGGTCTGATTGCCGGTCTTGCCCTTGTTAGCGTTGTACAGGTCAGACTCAGCGCTTTTGTCGTCGAACAGTTTGCAGTTGCGGGCGTACTGCTCTCTGGCAATGACGCACTGGATAGCGTCACCTTCACAGGCAAAGCCGGACATGCAGGAGCCGCCAAAGCCGCCCTTTTCGCCGTCGCCATCACCGGAGCCAGTACCGCCGCCACCTGTGCCAGTGCCAGCGCCACCGGGCTGGGGATACACGCAGGTACTGCCGACCTTGACGGCATCAGGGGGGCATTTACCGTCGCCATCAGGTGGCACAGGGTCGTTGATGCACCAAGACCCGCTTTTATGCATGCCGGGGGGGCATGTGCCTTCGGGTGTGGGGGGGACAGGCTTGGGCTTCGGATAGTTAGGGACCGGTGTACCAGTACCTGTGCCAGTACCACCGGTGCCAGTTCCGCCTGTGCCAGTTCCGCCTGTACCTGTACCACCGTCGCCGGTTCCAGTACCCCCAGTGCCAGTGCCACCGGTGCCAGTTCCGCCCGTACCTGTGCCACCAGTACCTGTGCCGCCGCCACCCGTTCCAGTACCGCCCGTGCCAGTGCCGCCCGTGCCAGTGCCGCCCGTGCCAGTGCCGCCTGTACCTGTGCCGCCTGTACCTGTGCCCCCGGTGCCTGTGCCCCCGGTGCCTGTGCCCCCAGTACCAGTTCCACCGGTGCCAGTACCGCCAGTGTCGCCATTACCTCCAGTACCTGGGGTAGAGCCGCCACCGCCATCCCCTGGCGTGCAGGTCCCGCCAGTTTGGCGACCGGTGCCGGTGCACTCCTGCGTGTCGCCAAACTTGATACAGATAGATGGATTGGTCTTTACAGTGCAACCGTCCTCACAGGTGTAAGTAGTGTTATCGCCCTTGGTGATACGGTCTCCGACTGACTTCCCGGGTTCGCAACCATTGTTTTTGCACACACCGTTGACACGGGTTTGACCAGCGGGGCAAGGAGGCTCAGGAACGCAAACGCCATTCACGCGGGTTTCGTTGGGCTTGCAGTTGTCGGGAACACATGCGCCGCCCTCTTCATGCTGGCCCGCAGGGCAAGAAGGCGGCTTGCACTGGCCGTCTTTTTCAATGAGTGGAGCGGTGCAAGTGCAGGTGGCACCAGTGGCGGTAGAACCTTCGGGGCAGGAGTCGCCGCGATTGCTAGCGTTGTATGCATTTGAGGTGACATACGCGCCCGAGGTGGCTGAATAGCTGTCAATCAAGCAAGTAATACCACCAGATCGTGGGGTGTAAGTGCGCGATGGATTGGAGCCACCCATGGCAGCGGCAATAGCTGCACACAAGGCATCTTTGGACCCGTAAGCCTGCGCACTAGCAGCTGGCATATACGGCGCATCGCTGGAGTACCAAGAGCCCTGCGGAGACAGTGCATGGGCACGGCTGCGGCATTTGCAGCAGCAGCACCGATCAGCAAACCGACGGCGACGAGCGAGCGATTAAAGGTTTTTTGCATGTCAATTTTCCTCAGTTGAAGTTGGTGAATTTCCGTCGATGTTCAGGGCGCGAATGAGCATCCGAAATGCCCACCTGAGAAGAAGTCGGCGGGCCTGCGGAGAATGTCGGTGGGCAGCAGTCGCTTTTGGTTTCCATAGCGCAACTCGATGCGCTGCCAGCCGGTGGCGTCCTGTTTGCCGTAGAGCTGGACGCCCTTGTCATACACGTTGGTTTGCTTGCCAGCGGCCTTGCTGCCGAAGTAGAAGGAACGACCCACACCACCAGCACGCCATGCGCCCACGCAGTTGTGATCGGGCCGATGACCGTAGTGGTCCATGGCTCCGGCGTCGTAGTCACTGGCAACACGGTCCATGCCACCGCTGATGCCGTCGAAGAAGTCCAAGGCCAGATCGCAGCGCGTGACCAGGGCGCGGTGTTCGTCCATGTAGTCGGCCATGCGTGGTGCCCACCCTGGGGCAGCAAACGTGCAGGCGACGCCGTACAGGTTGCAATGAATGGTCTTGGACTGGGCGCGTTGCCGTGGGCTTTCGCCGGAGGCGAGAAAGCCGACCCAGCCGCATTCATTGCCAGCGCGAAGGATGCTCCATGTGTTGAGCATCCCGGCGCCTGATTGGCCCTTGAGGGTGCACACCCCCAGCGCAGGCGCTGCAGGAGCCGCCACAGCGCGTGCAGCGCCTTTGGTGGCTGGGGGTGTGCGAACGGGCGAAGTAGAAGGCATGGCGGCTCCGGCTATTGCAACCACATTGATTGCAGGCAGGAGAATAGACTCGCCATCACCATGATTGCAAGACTGCAATCATGGTGATTGCAAAATTACAACGCTTGAAACATGAAAACCTTGATATTTGTGGTCGTCTTGGTGGTGATTGCAGCAATCGTGATTGCTGCGTTGAAGAAAAACAGCGCCGCCGACCGCAGCGACGGTGAAGGGCGCGAACCACCAAAAAGGAAACGCCTTCTCACACAGCGCGAAGAGGCCATGTACAACCGGCTCTCAACCTCTTTACCAGAATCAAAAATTCTGGCGCAGGTTTCATTCGGAGCTTTGCTAACCGCGAAATCAAGAGCTACACGAAACAGCTTTGACAGAAAAATTGCAGACTTCGTTGTGTGCGACAAGTCCCTGCAAGTGCAAGCGGTTATTGAACTAGACGACGATTCGCACAAGAAGAAAACAGAAGAAGACGCTGCGAGAGACACCCTACTAACGAGCGCTGGATACCGCGTCATCCGATACGCCAACATCCCAGACATTGACCAACTGCAACGCGACTTCCCACTGGAAAAAAGCACCCTCAAAGGAGCGAAAAATGCTGTCAACAATGACCCTATTGGAACAAGCCCTATCGATGCAACCAGCGCAGTACTGGCACGAAAAGCTGAACCTCAACAGGAACGCGCTTCATAACGCGAGACAAAGGGGCCACATCAGCCCAGCGATAGCAGGAGCACTCGCAGACGAGCTGGGCGAGGATGTGAAAACCTGGATCGTGGTAGCCGCTCTGGAATCAGAGCGAGAAAGCGCATGCAAGACGCGGATGATGAAGCGCGTCGCGAAACTCACATCTGTTTAATGATGTAATTTCGCGATGACGTCCAATTTCCGCCATGTCGCACTTATAGGCAAGTACCAGACTTCAGCTGCAGGCGCCCCCGGCGATGGCTCTCGCCGGGCTTTGGAAGACATTGCGCATTTCTTGGAGCGTCAGGGATGTGAGGTGGTGCTGGAAGCAGAAACCGCCAGCAACACCGGATTGACACACTACCCATCTTTGAATGTAGACCAGATCGGTGCGCGGTGCGATCTGGGGCTGGTGGTGGGGGGAGATGGAACGATGCTAGGCATTGGCCGCCGCTTAGCTCGTTTTGGAACGCCGTTGATCGGAATCAACCAGGGCCGGCTCGGATTCATCACCGACATTCCCTTCGACACCTATCAGACCACCTTACCACCGATGCTGCGAGGTGCCTACGAAGAAGACCAACGACCGCTGATGCATGCAACCGTCGTTCGCGACGAGCGTGTGGTGTTTGAAGCCTTGGCCATGAACGATGTGGTGGTCAACCGTGGAGCAACCTCGGGCATGGTGGAGTTGCGCGTTGAAGTCGGTGGGCAGTTCGTGGCCAATCAAAGGGCCGACGGCCTCATCATTGCATCCCCCACTGGCTCAACGGCATATTCACTGTCCGCAGGAGGCCCCATGCTTCATCCGTCGATCCCGGGCTGGGTGTTGGTTCCTATCGCGCCGCATACGCTGTCCAACCGCCCCATCGTGCTCTCCGATGCGACAGAAGTGGCCGTCGAAGTGGTGAGCGGGCGCGATGTCAGCGCGAACTTCGACATGCAGTCACTCGCGTCCTTGCTGCATGGCGATCGTATCCTCGTCAAAAGGTCTGAGCACCGCGTGCGATTTCTACACCCCCAAGGCTGGAACTACTTCGCGACAGTGCGCAAGAAGCTGCGCTGGAACGAAGGAGGCTCCTGACCATGGCACTGCGGCGGATAACTCTGCGGGATTTTGTGATCGTCCAAACGCTGGAACTTGATTTGCGCAGTGGCTTTACCGTATTGACCGGTGAAACCGGGGCGGGGAAATCCATCCTGATCGATGCGTTGCAATTGGCACTGGGGGCACGCGCAGATGCAGGGGTAGTACGAGAAGGATGCAGCAAGACCGACATTTGCGCGGAATTCGACTGCCCCGCACATGCGCGCCCATGGCTAGAAGAAGCAGGGTTTGAAACCGATGACTGGCTGCTATTGCGCCGTACGGTAGACACGCAGGGCAAGAGTCGCGCTTGGATCAATGGCACACCTGCGACAGCTTCACAATTGCGCGCATTGGGCGAGATGCTTCTCGACATCCACGGTCAGCACGCATGGCAAAGCCTGACCCGTCCAGAGTCGGTGCGCGGATTGCTGGACGCTTTTGCCGGTGTGAGTACCCGCGATACAGCATCGCGTTGGGCGCAATGGCGCGCTGACCTCAAGGTATTGCAACAGGCACGCGCAGCACAGGCAACACTTCAGCAAGAGCGCGAACGCCTGCAGTGGCAAATCAGCGAAGTGGACAAACTTGCGCCGGGCGACTTGGAGTGGGAGGACCTCGATGCGCAACACAAGCGCCTGTCTCACGCGCAGGCGTTGCTGGACGGGGCGCATGGGGCGCTTCAGGCTTTGCAAGAAGACGACGCGGGAGCGGTCTCTGCGCTAACCCGCGCACATGCGCTGCTGCAGGTGCAAGAACACATTGAGCCAGAGTTTGCCAATCTGGCCGATATTCTGGCATCGAGTCTGGCACAGGCCACAGATGTGGTGCATTCACTGCACACCTATTTGCGCCATGCGGACATCGACCCGCAACGTTTGGCAGAACTGGACGAGCGCATGTCCCTATGGATGGGACTGGCTCGCCGATACAAACGCCCCCCTGCTGAACTTCCCGCTCTGCTCAAGGACTGGAAAGCATCCATGCGCCAACTTGATGCAGCCACCGATTTGGAAAGACTGCAAGCCAACGAATCAGTCAGCGCCAAGGCATACCAGACGGCGGCGCGCGCGCTGTCTCTGGCTCGCGCCAAAGCAGCACCAAAGCTTTCCGTGTTCATCTCTCAGGCCATGCAGGGCCTTGGGATGGAAGGCGGCAAATTTGAGGTGTCGGTAACCAAGGCGTCGGAGCCCTCTCCCGACGGAATCGATGATGTCGTGTTTTTGGTGGCAGGGCATCCTGGCATGACCCCAAAGCCGGTCGGCAAAGTCGCATCCGGCGGGGAGTTGTCTCGCATTTCGCTGGCTATCGCAGTCACAACCAGTGAATTGGGCTCAGCCCCCACACTCATTTTTGACGAGGTGGACTCCGGCGTGGGCGGAGCAGTCGCCGAAACCGTGGGACGATTGATGCAACAGCTAGGACGCGACCGCCAGGTGCTTGCTGTGACCCACCTGCCTCAAGTGGCGGCATGTGCGCACCACCACCTCAAGGTGGCAAAAAACAAAAGCGCCAGAGGCACGACCAGCACCGTGCTGGTCGTGCAGCAGGACGAGCGCGTTGCGGAGATCGCCCGCATGCTGAGTGGTGAGCGCGCCACCGAGACGACGCTAGCGCACGCGCGCGAAATGCTGGGCACTGTCGCTCCGATGTTGGCCGTGGCACGTACCACACCTCTTGATACCTCTACCCCCACTAGGAAACGCTGATGGCCCTTGAAATCGTCCTCATCACGGGCATGTCGGGGTCTGGCAAATCAGTCGCCTTGCACGCCCTGGAAGATGCTGGCTACTACTGCGTGGACAACCTGCCGCCTGAGCTTCTGCCGGCGTTCGTAGCGCTCGAACACAAGCACCATGGCAATCGCGTGGCCATTGCGGTGGATGTTCGCAGCGCCACCTCTTTGCATCAAGTGCCTCAAGAATTGAGCCGCTTGCGCAGCCAGGGCGTAGCCGTTAAATCGCTTTTTTTGGATGCAACGATTGACACGCTGGTGCGGCGTTTCTCCGAAACGCGACGCCGCCACCCCCTGTCGCACGACGATCTTCAGCAAGGACGCAGGGCGCTGGTACAGATCATTGAGCTGGAGCGCGAATTACTGGCTGAACTGCGCGAGCAGTCGCATGTGATCGACACCAGTACCATTCGCGCCTCCCAGCTGCAAAGCTACGTCAAGGGTCTGATGTCTACTGCGCAAGGGCAATTGACCTTGGTGTTCCAGTCATTTGCCTTCAAACGCGGTATTCCCATGGATGCTGACTATGTCTTCGATGTACGCATGCTGCCCAACCCGCACTACGAGGCTGCGCTCAAGGACCTCACCGGACTGGACCAGCCCGTAGCCGACTTTCTGGACATCCAGCCCGACGTGGGCCTGATGCGGGCCCACATTGAGCAATTCCTGGCGCACTGGCTGGAAATGCTGGACCGCAATCATCGGAGCTACGTCACAGTAGCCATCGGGTGCACCGGCGGGCAACACCGCTCTGTCTATCTGGTAGAGAAACTGGCGCAGGCTTTCAGTGACCGATGGACTGCGCTGAAACGGCACCGTGAACTGGATGGGCGCTGACCATGGCTTTCATGAATGGGCTCTGTGAGCCAACCCACATGGGGTGCTGGTAACGAAATTTCGGCACTGGCGAAACAAAAGGGCCGAGACCTAGGGAGCGCGCAATTTGCGGTCACCAAAGTGTCGATTGCGTGCTGTCCAGCAACTTGCGAATGGGCGCCGGCAACCCGACCGAGGACCATTGGTCTGGCCCCAGCCACTCTCCATCTTCCACAGGGGGCACAACCCCATCGGTCTGTACCAACAGGGGGTGAAGGTGCAGATCCCGATGCGTCAGCACATGCACAAAGGACTGCAACTCTTGCTGCACGCACTGCGCTGGGCTCCCCAAACCCCTCACAAATGCATCTCGGGACTCAAGGTCAGCAAACACGGGCACGCAGTGCATTCCCGCCCAAATCCCGGTGGGCGGGCGGCGTTGCAGCCAGATACGGCTTTGCACATCACGCACGATCACCAACTGCCATGATTCAGCCCGGCGTGCCAGTTTGCGGGTTCTGACCGGATAGCGTTCGGGATCACCCTCCTTGAAAGCCACGCAATGGGCCATCAACGGGCAATCTGAGCATTGTGGAGTACGAGGCGTACACAGAGACGCCCCTAGGTCCATCAAGCCCTGGGTATAGCGGGGCATCGCCGCTTCAAGATCACGCACTGGCAACAACGCGTCCGCGTGGTCCCACAGCAGGCGCTCGTTCTTGGCAGAAGCGAGATCACGATCAAAGCCCAGCAGGCGCGTCAGCACCCGGCGCACATTGGCGTCCAGAATGGGCACACGCTCGGAAAAACAGAACGCTGCAATGGCCCCCGCAGTCGAGCGCCCAATGCCCGGCAAGGACGCCAATACCGCCGCCGTTCGCGGAAAGGCCCCGCCATGGTCCGCCATGATCTGCTGTGCACAACGGTGGAGATTGCGTGCGCGGCTGTAGTAGCCCAAGCCACTCCACAGCCCCAAGACCCCGTCCTGGGGCGCAGCAGCCAGGGCGCCGACATCAGGAAACCTGTCCAGAAAGCGCGCGTAGTAGTCCAGCACCGTGGTGACCTGGGTTTGCTGCAGCATGATCTCCGACAGCCAAACCCGATAAGGGTCGCGGGTTTGTTGCCATGGCAAATGGTTGCGGCCATGGGTAGCCTGCCAGGCGACCACGAGCTCGGCCACATCCTCCCGGGTCTTACCACTCATGCTGGAACCGGATGCGCGTCGGTCAACACCGGTGCAGCCCCTGGCAGAGTCACCAACTTGGACGTCAGCTCATGGAGCTTGCGCTCCAGCTGTCCAAGCTCTTCCTCTCCAGCCTCGATCTCCGAGATCCGTTCTACCAACCCGCTGGCAGCCTGTTGGATGCGGTCTACCGCCTCCATGCGACGAGCAAAGCTCCGGCGTCGCTCTCGCAGCTGCGCGTCCAATTGTGCGGTGGCTGATTTGCTCCATAGTTCCAGATCGTTGGCAGCCGACTCATACACCGTTCGCAAACGCATGGCCAGAGCGCGCACCAGACGCTCGGCAAACTCTGGCTGTGCGAGTTTGAGCGCATTTCCCATTCCCAGATACTGCAAATGACTCTGCTCGATCTGGTGCAGGTCTTGCGCAAAATGCTCCAGTTGTGGCGGCGAGGGCACCTGCAAAGAAAAACCGAACTCGGCATTGAGCTGCCGGAAGGTCCCGCTGAGCATGGCCTGAATCTCGGTGCCAGAAGCTTGCGCCTTGTCCAAGGTGCCTCGCAGCTTGTCAAAGGTCTGGACGTATATTTTCTTCACGCCCAGCTTGAGCCCCTTTTGCTGAAGCGTCTGGGCCAGTTCCGCCAGCTCAGCCTTGAGCGCCTTGGCGCCCAGCTGTTGGAAGACGTCACGCAACAGCTTGAGATGAACCGCACGAACCGCCTGAATCTTGGCGGTACTGAGGTCGAATTCACGCTGCTCCTGCTCAATGCGATGGCGCATGGATTCGATTACCGATGCATTCTTGCCCCGCAGACTGCGCAACTCAGCCATCTGGTCATCGAGGTCGCGGCGTCGGATATTGATCACCCGCGACGTTTCTGTGCGCAGGCTGGCCACCCCTGTCGCCACCGCGGCACGCAGTATGGACTGTCGCCTGCCCATGATGCCTTTGGCAAGCGCCTCTTCCAGTGCGGGCAGTCCACTGGTTTCCAGCAACACGTCATCCGCAGTGATCTTGGCCACCAGGCCTTTTTGTGCAGATACAGGCACCACACGGTCCAGGGACACGCCGAGCATCTCGGCCGATGTCGCGCACTGCCGGTCCATCTGCGCTTGGACTTGCTCGGCGGTGTTGAGCGTATCCCAGAGGGTGTCGATCTTGTTCAGCACCACCAAACGCGCTTCCATGCTCTCGGGCGAAATGGCCAGGTGCTCTCGCCAGATCGACAGGTCCGAGCGCGTCACGCCGGTGTCGGCGCTCAGGATGAACACCACTGCGTGCGCCTGGGGGATGAGGTTGACCGTCAGCTCGGGCTCCGCTCCCACTGCGTTCAGGCCAGGCGTATCCAGAATCACCAAACCCTGCTTCAGGAGCGGGTGCGGGATATTGATGATGGCGTGGCGCCACATGGGCACCTCCACCAAGCCCTGCGCGTCAGGCACAGGGTTTTCGTCTATCAGATCGTCATGCCAGAAACCCAGCGCACGCGCATTGTCCAGACTGACCTTGCGAACCTCGGCCACTTTTTCAAGGGCTTTGGCAATCTGGTCGGCGTTGCCAACATCCAGCGGGATCTCCTGCCAGCGGTCGGTCTTGACCCTCCACTCCGCCAGGCTCTGCATCTGAAGGCGGGTCTCAATCGGCAATAGCCGCAAGCTGGGCGCAATATTCGCGTCGTACCCCAGCTCGGTGGGGCACATGGTCGTGCGGCCCGCACTGGCAGGCATGATGCGCCGGCCATAGTCAGCAAAAAAGATCGCGTTGATCAGTTCTGACTTTCCACGCGAAAACTCCGCCACAAACGCCACCATGACCTTGTCGCTGCGGACCTGCTCTTCCAGGCGCTGCAATCGCTCTTGCACCGCTGCATCCATGAGGTCGTGCGTGGCCATCCAATCGGCCAGCCGCTTGAGCTGCTGGGCGAACTCCCGTCGCCAGACGCCATGCTGGTCGAACTGTTCGTTGAATGAAGGTCCCACTTTGCTCCCAGAGATCTATGGATGGCCCGCGAGGCAGGCATATACAAAATATAGCATCGACCGTACACCGGCTGTCATGAACCGCCGATCAGATGGGGCCTAGGGCCGCTGGCACTGGCGACAGAAGTAAGTGCTTCTCTGCCCCTGGCGAATCAGCTCGATGGTCGTGCCGCATTCATGGCAAGGCTGGCCATCGCGGCCGTACACCTTAGCGGCGGTCTGGAAGTGGCCTGCCATTCCCTCCGCATTGGAGAAATCACGCAGCGTACTACCGCCCATCTCAACCGCTCGGGCCAGCACCGAGCGAATGGCCTGGTGCAGCTTGTGCACCCGCGCAGCACCGATGCGTGATGCAACGGTGGTTGGACGGATGCCAGCCAAAAAAAGCACCTCAGAGGCGTAGATATTTCCAACTCCCACTACCAAGCGCCCCGCCAGAAGCAACTGCTTGATGGGCATCCGGCTCTTCTTGAGTCCTATCTGGAAATCCGGGAGCAAGAACCCGTCGGACAAAGGCTCCATGCCCAATCCGCCCAGCAATTTAGTCGCCAGCGGCGAATTTTCTGCCTGCGCATAGACCACGGCACCAAACCGGCGCGGGTCGTGAAGACGCAGCGTTCCCTTGTCGGTCACAAGGTCAAAATGGTCATGAACGCCTGCCTGAGGCATGCCGGACGCAAAGCGCAGGCTCCCCGACATACCCAGATGCAGGAGCAGCAGGCCCTGGGTCATATCGAGCAACAGATATTTACCCCGCCGACGCAATCCGACCACCTGTTGACCCACCAGCGTCTGCGGGTCACAACCCAGGGGCCAACGCAGGGGCTTGCCCATCACCACTGCCTCGATACAGGCTCCGGCGATTGCATCGGCAAAACTGCGCCGTGTCACTTCCACTTCGGGCAACTCAGGCATACAAACAACCGGGCAACGGCTTAACAGGCATGGATTATTATGGCCCGATGGTGTTATTCCACAGCTTTCGTACCGTCGCATTGGTCACCGTGATTGCGGCGTCCGCCCACTCAGCTTGGGCCCAAAGGCCCGCCGGCGAAAGCCGCCCCCCGAACGAGCCCCCTCCGGTAGAGTCCAACCCCGCATTGGACGCAGAGCTGTTCTACGAAATCTTTCTGGGCGAGATCAGTGCACGAACTGGGGACCCGGGCGCAGGCTATGCGTTCATGCTGGAAGCTGCGCGCCGAAGCGCTGACGGGCAGCTCTACCAAAGGGCTGCAGACATTGCCCTGCAATCACGATCAGGCGAATACGCCCTGGCTGCAGCCAGAGCCTGGAAGGAAGCCTTGCCCCAGTCGCGCGAGGCCAATCGGTATGTGCTGCAGATCCTGATCGCACTGAATCGCATTGGCGAGACGCCTGAATTGCTGCGCCAAGAACTCGCGCAAGCCTCTCCCCGGTCCAAGGCGTCGGCCTTGGCATCTCTGCCGCAACTATATGGACGTGCAAGCGACAAAGCGCTGGCCGCCAAAGTGGTAGAACAAGCACTGGTCAACGAACTGACCAATCCTGCCACCGGCCCCGAGGCCTGGGTGTCGCTGGGCCGCTTGAGGCTTGCGGCAAGTGACAAGGGGGGAGCGCTGGACGCTGCGCGCAAGGCACAGGGCCTGGACAACGCCAGCGAGAGCGCAGCAAGGCTGGCGCTGGAGCTGATGGACGAAGGTCTGCTGGACGCGGAACCCATCGTAACGCAAACGCTGTCCAAACAACCTATCCCGGACCTGCGCATGGCGTATGCCAGGGTATTGCTGGGCCTGCAGCGCTACCCGGAGGCCAGTCGCCAGCTGGAGACGGTCACCAAGGAAAAGCCTGACCTGGCGGAAGCCTGGCTGGTGGCCGCCACCTTGCAGTACCAGGACAACCGGCTGCCCGCAGCAGAGGCATCGCTTCAGCGATTCATGGAACTGGCATCTGCGTCTGGTGACGCCGACCTGCGGCAAAAGAGCCTCACGCAAGCGTACCTGCTCTATGCACAGATTGCCGAGAAAAAGAAAGACTTTGCGGGCGCTGAAGCTTGGCTCGCACGGATCGACAACGCAGAGGAAGTCTTTGGTGCGCAAACGCGCCGCGCGTCACTGCTGGCACGCCAGGGCAAGGTCGCCCAGGCGCGGGCCTTGTTGCGCAACCTGCCTGGCAATTCAGCAGACAGCCAACGCATGAAGCTGATGGCCGAAGTGCAGCTGTTACGCGACCAGCGCCTCTACCAGGAAGCCTACAAGGTGCAAGTTGAACTGGTGGCTTTGGCTCCCGACGATGCCGAGCTGGTCTACGACCAAGCCATGCTGGCCGAAAAGGCGGGCCAGCCCGACACCATGGAAAAGCTGCTACGCCAAGTGATCGCGCGCCAGCCGGAGTACCACCACGCCTACAACGCCCTTGGCTATTCGCTGGCGGACCGCGGAGTGCGGCTGGACGAGGCCAAACGATTCATCCTGAAGGCATTGGAATTTGCCCCCAACGACCCTTTCATCATGGACAGCCTAGGTTGGGTAGAGTTTCGCCTGGGCAACAAGGCAGACGCCCGCAAGCACCTCGAAGCGGCCTTCAAGGCACGGCCCGATGTGGAGATTGCCGCACATCTGGGCGAGGTGCTTTGGAGCATGGGCGACAGGGACGGTGCGACACGCGTCTGGAAAGAAGGGCAACGCGCCAGCCCTGACAACGACACCCTCAAAGAGACTCTGAAACGCCTCGGAGCCGCCCTCTGATGCCGGGCTTTTTCAGCGCCGCTTCCAGCAGTCGGCTACGGACTCGTCCTCACCGATGGACATGGTGGCTGGTGTTGTGCGCGCTGTGGCTCGCTGGTTGTGCGCAGCCAATGGCCAAAGCCCCCATGGACGAAGACAGCTGGAGTGGGCGCATCGCCTTGCAGATCGACGGACAGGCCTCACAGTCTTTTTCTGCCTTGTTTGAACTGCGTGGCACCCCACAGGCCGGCGGACTCGTTTTGCTCAGCCCCTTTGGCAATCGCATTGCGCAACTCGACTGGAAAGATGGTCATGCGCAGCTGCTCAGCGGCCAAGACACGCGCACATCGAACTCGCTGGATACGCTGCTCCAAGACGTGACCGGCACCCGCATTCCCGTGACCGCCTTGTTCAGCTGGCTCAAGGGCACCCAGGCCAGTGCAACGGGGTGGAACGCGGACCTCTCGGGCATTGCCGACGGACGACTGACGGCACGCCGCAGCGATCCTGAACCCACCGCGACGCTGCGCATTGCACTGACCCCCTGACGGACTGCAACCTGCTGCGGCCAACAGGACTGCTCAGTTCAAACTGCGAAAAAGCGCACTTCACTTTTCTGCCTCCATGCAAGCCTTGTATGACGTGCCGGCCCCGGCCAAGCTCAATCTTTTTCTGCACATCACCGGGCGGCGTGCAGATGGCTACCATCTTCTGCAGTCCGTATTCATGCTCGTTGACTGGTGCGACACCCTGCACTTCGAACGCCGGATAGATGGGTTGATTTCGCGGGAAGACCTCTCAACCGTACTGCCAGACGAGGACCTCTCGGTTCGCGCTGCACGCGCACTGCAAGCTGCGACAGGCTGCAGTGAGGGCGCTCACATCGGCGTTCTGAAGCGCGTACCGGCGCAGGCAGGCATGGGAGGCGGCTCTTCAGATGCCGCCACCACGCTGCTGGCTTTGAACCGGCTGTGGGGGCTTAACCTGCCAAGACCCGCATTGGCAAAGATCGGTTTGCAGCTGGGCGCAGACGTCCCGTTTTTTTTATGCGGTCACAACGCTTGGGTGGAGGGAATTGGTGAGACAATCACGCCGCTTGAGAAA
>Ga0307998_1000895_pt1 | contig 16464 bp, 16 predicted proteins | sample Davwhametageno37_FD_203147 | JGI IMG/M metagenome (GOLD analysis project Ga0307998, IMG submission 203147) | Marine microbial communities from Davis Island wharf, Antarctic Ocean - #37 | ecosystem: Environmental > Aquatic > Marine > Unclassified | place: Antarctic Ocean: Davis Island wharf... | reverse complement strand
AAACCACTATTATTCTAGCTTTAGTGTATATATTCTAAATCACATCAATATGATTACTTAAGAAGAATCTAGCTAATTAAATTCTAGGACGCTTAGGCTTTTCTGTCTTGATAATTTCTTCAATACGTAAAGCTAATTCAAAGTCTTTCATTGTTAACCCTCCTACATCATGAGAAATTAACTTAATATTTAATTTATTGTACGAATTGTACCAATCTGGGTGATGCCCTATTGCTTCAGCAACATCAGCTATATCACACATAACATTAAAAGCTGCAGTAAAATTTTCAAAAGAAAAATCTTTCACAATTCTATTGTCATTTAATGACCATCCTTTTAAAGTTGTTAAATTATAATCTACCTCGTTGTCAGTTAACCTTTTCATCTTTTCCTTTTTTTATAGCTTCATAAATAACTTGCTGTATGTTTGTTCTAATATCCATTTCCAACAGTTTCTTGTTTTCTGCATCCGGATAAATTCTATTCGATAAAAACACATAGACAATCTCTTCTGAAGGGTCTACCCATGCCATTGTACCTGTAAATCCTGTATGCCCAAAACTATCTTGCGAGACACCACCTGCAGTTGGTCCACCATGTCCTTCTAAAAATGGTTTATCAAAACCTGCAGCTCTTCTATTCTGTTTCTCCTCATCGCAATATTGACATTTGGTATATTCATTTAACGTGCTATCTTGTATATATCGAACACCTCCATAGGTACCCCCATTCAAATACATTTGCATTAACTTAGCCAAATCATTGGCATTAGAAAATATTCCTGCATGTCCACTTACACCTCCTAACATTGCTGCTCCCGGATCATGCACATCTCCTTTAATCAATTGTTTTCTATACAGCTTGTCATCTTCAGTCGGTGTAATTCTATCCAAATCAAAACGCGCTCTCGGAATATAACCTGTCGTAGTCATTCCCATTGTTGCATAGATATTAGCGACATAGTCTTTCATCGTTTTTCCAGTTTGTGCCTCTATAATTTTCAACATAAAATAATACCCCAAATCGCTATACCTATATTTCTTTTCATTGATAGGTCCTTTAAGGATTCGTTTATAAATAATATCGGAATAAAACTTACTGATGTAGATATCTTTTGCCACTCTGTTCGGATAATAAATAGACGAATCTTTAGAATACACAACATTATCTAGCTCATTATCTATCATTGTTTTAATGTAAAACGGAATCCATGCTTGCAAACCTGATTGATGTGCTAATATCTCTCTTAATCCTAAATCCCCATATTGAGATGAATCAGGAATTATCTCACTTAAATAGTCCCTTAAATGAGCATCCAAACTAAATTTTCCTTCATCTTGCAAACGCATTAAAGAAAGTAAAGAAGCACTAATCTTAGTGATTGATGCAATATCATAAATGTCAGAATTAATCACTTTTCGCTTATTCGCATACGTATGACTTCCAAAAGATTTGTTATAAATCACTTTTCCTTTCTTCGCAATTAAAATTTGACAACCAGGATAAGCACCTTCAGCAATTCCTGCCTTAGCAATAGAATCTATTGGCGCTAGATCATTCAATTGAATATCTACCTCTTCGGGTACTGTATATTTTAATCGGTTTAATGGTTTTACAACTATCCCTTTTCCTTCTTTAATTGTTTCTGAAACACTTACCGGAAGTTTACCGTTTGCTCCAATTGCTCCAAAAATGAGCTGAGCAGCTCCCCAATTTGCGTATCTGCTATCTTGGTAAGCCATAATTAAACCCGTTGTTTTATCAACAGTATCAAAACCAATTAAACTGTATGGATTTGCAAAAACGGTTAAAATCACTTTGCTTTTTATGGATAGCTTAGCAATCATACTTTTAGTAGCTGCACTAATCTTATAACTTTTCCAAGGGTTTTTATTTGATTTATGTATCCCTACAATAATTGTATTGTATTGCCTAAGTGTATCAATTAAACGAGCACTATTCTTATCATCCAGTATTTTTGCATTAAAATGATGCACTAGTTGATACTTCGATAATTCATGCTGAAAATCATTTAACACACCATCTCCAATAACTAACGAAGCTGTTTTAAGCGTATCCAAACGTTTTAATGGTAATATATTTCCCTCATTTCTCAAAACCGTTAAAGATGCTTCTGAGAGTTTTCTATTTAACAATTTATAATCTCTAGTATTTAAGTCTTCAATTAAATTTACTTTATTAACCGGCTTATAATTGTTCAACCCTTCCCACTCTTTCGCTTTCAAGATCTTTAAACATCGAGCATCAACTTCTTCTCGTGTAATCTCTCCTCTAGCAATGGCTTTGTTAATTTCAATAATACCTTTAGCTACATTACCAGAAAACAGCAACACATCATTCCCTGCTATTAACGCTTTTAGATCTACAACACCTGGTTCAAAAAGTGAACTCACTCCTTTCATGTTCAAAGCATCTGTAAAAATCAACCCTTTAAACCCTAATGAGTCTTGCAATAAACTTGTTACTACATTTTTTGACAAAGTGGTTGCCATATTATCTTCTCCAGCATAAGCAGGTATATCCAAGTGTGCAACCATCATACTTGCCAATCCACTATTAATTAATTTGTAGAATGGATACAATTCAACAGAATCCATTCTGGCTTTACTGTGGTTAATTATTGGCAATGCTTTGTGTGAATCTTTATCAGTATCCCCATGACCAGGAAAATGTTTCGCATTTGCCATTACATTAACCGATTGCATCCCTTTCATGTAAGCAATACCTTTATTGGCAACATTCTCTTTATTCTCACCAAAAGAACGTGCGTTAATAATTGGGTTTTTAGGATTAACGTTGATATCAATAACAGGCGCAAAGTTTACGTGAATTCCTAGACGCCTACATTGCTCTCCAATATCAACACCCATTTCATAAATTAACTGATCATCTTGGATAGCTCCTAAAGTCATTTGCCACGGATATTTCACAACACTATCCAAACGCATAGCCAATCCCCATTCCCCATCAATAGATACCATTAACGGAACTTTTGATTTTTGCTGATAATGATTAATTAACTCCGCTTGTCTTAACGGCCCACCTTGCATAAATATTAACCCACCAATTTTATTATTAACAACTAAGTTCTCAATTCGCTTAACATGGTCGGCTCCTTTATTAGAATATGCTGCCACCATAAAAAGTTGCGATATCCGCTCATTTGGTGTTAATGTTTTAAAAACTGAATCTGCCCAAGCAGTAGAGATTTCCAAAAATGGAGGCGTATTATCCATCAGCTCAAACTGATTAATATTGATTTTTTTATTAAATGCAGTCGTTATAACTAACATTGAAACCAGCAATACTCCTATTATGATTTTTATTTTCATCAGTTCAAATTTAATGTTAATAACAGTTAGCCAATTCAATAGCTATAGGTCTTATTAACAATCGCTTTTTTATATCGTAAATTGTTAAAAACTCGTAGTTAAATTATTCCTGTAATGCCAGTTTTATTTTTGAATAGCCCTAATTTTGATTTCTTATTAAAATCACTAAAACACAAGAAAAATGCCAACAATTGTTGAATTAGAAAACACAGCTACGCAGGTACGAAGAGATATTGTAAGAATGGTAAACGGAGTAATGTCTGGACACCCAGGAGGCTCTTTAGGTTGTGCCGACTATTTAGTGGCGTTATACTTCGAAGTTATGAATCACAACGCTGCTGATTTTAACATGGATGGAACGAATGAAGATTTGTTCTTTTTATCAAACGGACATATTTCTCCAGTATTTTATAGTGTTTTAGCACGTTCAGGATATTTTGATGTTGCTGAATTGGCAACTTTCAGAAAATTAAACACTAGATTACAAGGGCATCCTACTACTCATGAAGGTTTAGAAGGGATTAGAATTGCAAGTGGATCTTTAGGGCAAGGTTTATCTGTTGCGATCGGTGCAGCTGAAACAAAAAAATTAAATAACGATAAAGGGACCATTTTTACAATACATGGTGATGGCGAAATACAAGAGGGACAAATTTGGGAAGCAGCAATGTATGCGGCTCACAACAAAATTGACAACCTTATTTCTGCAATAGATTATAACCACAAACAAATTGATGGAGACATCAGTGATGTACTTGATTTAGGAGACATCAGCGCAAAGTGGCAAGCTTTTGGATGGGACGTGATGGAAATGAACGGAAATAACATGCAAGAAGTTATTACTGGATTGAACGAAGCAAAATCAAGAATAGGCAAAGGGAAGCCTGTTATGATTATCATGAAAACAGAAATGGGACAAGGTGTTGATTTTATGATGGGAACGCATAAATGGCATGGAAATGCACCAAATGATGAACAACTTGCTAATGCACTAAGTCAACTAGAAGAGACTTTAGGAGATTACTAGACTATTTTTAGAAACTGAATTATATTACACTTTAAACTGAAAAATTTAACAAACCATATCAAACTAATTTTAGTTGCATTGATTTTAATCAGTGCAACTAATTCTTTTTCTCAAATTAAGCAAAAAACGAGAATCCTATTTCTATTGGATGCTTCTCAGAGTATGCTCGGACAATGGGATGATCAGCAAAAGATGAGAATTGCCTCTCGCTTACTAAGTAATGTTATGGACAGCCTTAAACCTGTCGACAATTTAGAGGTTGCTTTAAGGGTTTACGGACATCAATTTTCGGTAGCTGCTGGAGATAGAAGCTGTGAAGATACGAAACTTGAGGTTCCTTTTGGACCAAATGGTTATGATAAAATAAAAACAACTCTTAGCGAGCTTTATCCGAAAGGAACAACGCCTATTGCTTACTCACTAGAACAGACAAAAAACGATTTTCCACCTTGTACCAATTGCAGAAACATTATCATTTTAATAACAGATGGTATTGAAGAATGTGACGGAGACCCTTGTGCAGTAGCAAGAGCACTTCAGAAAAATGGCGTAACATTAAAACCTTTTGTCATTGGAATGGGGTTAAATATTGAGATTATTGACGCTTTTAAATGTATTGGTACTTTTTACGAAACAAAAGACGAAGCATCATTTGAAAACATTTTAAGTGTGGTTATTTCTCAAGCGATGAACAATACAACTGTTCAGGTAAATTTGATAGACGCCAATGGTTTTCCTACAGAAACAGATGTAAACATGACTTTTTACGACAATCATTCTAAGGCCATTCAATACAACTTTATCCATACAATGAACTACAGAGGCAATCCTGATACAATCCCTTTAGACCCTGTTTTAAAATACGATTTAACGTTACACACATTACCCCAAGTAAGCAAAATAGACATTGTTATCCAACCAGGGAAACACAACATTATTGCACTAGATGCACCGCAAGGATTTTTAGATTTAAAGATGAATGGAATGAATGAATACAGCGATTTAAAATGTATTGTTCGTCAGAAAGGGAAAATGAGAACCCTTTACATTCAAAATTTTGACGAAACAACTAAATACATTACTGGCGATTATGATTTAGAGATTTTAACACTCCCTAGAATTTACGTAAACGATGTAAACATTAAACAAAGCCACACCACCAAAGTATTTATTCCTGAACCAGGAATTGCAACAATTTACCTTCCAAGCAGAGGTATTACAAGTATATTTTTAGAAAACGACAACAAATTAGAATGGATTTATAATGTTTCGCCAAATACAGACAGAGAAACTATAATACTTCAACCCGGAAGCTATAGAGCTGTTTATAGAGGAATAAATGTTAAGCAAGTTATCTATACAAAAGAAAAAAGATTTAAGGTAAACTCTGGAGCATCAACACAAGTTAAGTTTTAATTTAACGAACTTATCGACTTCGAAAAATAAAAGAAATGGAAAAATACCCTTACACAGAAAAGAAAGATACTCGTTCAGGTTTTGGAGATGGTTTAACCGAACTTGGTAGAGAAAATGAAAACGTAGTAGCACTTTGTGCCGATCTTACTGGATCATTAAAAATGAATGATTTTGAAAATGAAAATCCTGATCGTTTTTTCCAAATTGGTATTGCTGAAGCAAATATGATTGGTATTGCTGCCGGAATGACTATTGGTGGTAAAATTCCTTTTACAGGAACATTTGCTAACTTTTCTACAAGTAGAGTTTACGATCAAATTAGACAGTCTGTAGCTTACTCTGGTAAGAACGTTAAAATTTGTGCTTCGCATGCTGGTCTTACTTTAGGTGAAGACGGAGCAACACACCAAGTTTTAGAAGATATTGGTATGATGAAAATGTTACCAGGAATGACTGTTATCAATCCTTGTGACTACAACCAAACCAAAGCTGCTACAAAAGCAATTGCAGATTATGATGGTCCTGTTTACTTACGTTTTGGAAGACCAAAAGTACCTGTATTTATGAATAAGAAATTTGTTATTGGTGAAGCGATTATGCTAAATAAAGGGACTGATGTAAGTATCTTTGCTACGGGTCATTTAGTATGGGAAGCAATAAAAGCTTGCAAAACTTTAGAAGCAAAAGGAATTAGTGCTGAAATAATAAATATTCACACAATTAAACCTTTGGATTCGAAAGCAGTCTTAGATTCAGCAAACAAAACAAAATGCGTTGTAACTGCTGAAGAACATATGAGAAACGGTGGTTTAGGTGATAGCATTGCTCAGCTAATTAGTCACAACAACCCAATGCCAATTGAATATGTTGCTGTAAACGATAGTTTTGGAGAAAGTGGAACTCCTGATCAATTAATGGAAAAATATGGCTTAAATGCTGAAGCAATTGTTATTGCTGCTGAAAAAGCAATAGCACGTAAAGCGTAATCAATCCAATAAAAGAAATTATAAAGTCCACTAGCGATATGTTAGTGGACTTTTTTATGCAATAAATGGAACATTATTCTGATGATAAATTATTAGACCTGTTTAGAGACGAAAAGTCTCGTAAATTCGCCTATAATCTTATTGTTAGAAAGCATCAAAAGAGACTGTACTGGCATATTAGAAGAATGGTTATTGTGCATGAGGATGCTGATGATGTTTTACAAAACACACTCATCAAAGCTTGGAAAGGATTGCTCAACTTTAAAGAGAAAGCGAAACTGTACACTTGGCTTTACCGAATAGCGAGCAATGAAGCCATCACCTTTTTAAACAAAAAAAAGAAACGTTTTTTTATCCCACTAAACGATGTAGAACATGAATTAACCAACCATTTAGAGAGTGATGAGAGTTTTAGTGGTGATCAAATTCAATTAAAACTACAGAAGGCCATTTTAACGTTACCCGAAAAACAACGACTTGTATTTAATATGAAATATTTCGATGATATGAGATACGCTGAAATATCAGAAATTTTAGAAACCTCTGTTGGCGGATTAAAAGCATCTTATCATCACGCAGTAAAAAAAATAGAAAAATACATTACTTCTAAATAAACCTTTTGATAAAAAAATAGTCATAGATATAACATGTTACAAAACGACAAAAATAAAATATTAGAAAATGAAGCTCTCCAGATTGACAGTCGGGACGGGCTATTTATTTCTAAAATGATGAAAGAAAATCATTTTTCTGTTCCAGAAAATTATTTTGAAGTATTACCAGAAGTAATAAGTAATAAAAAACTGGAAAACAATAGGTTACAATTTTACTTTGACAAAATGTCATGGCGACTTTTAATGCCTTTTACAGCGGTAGCTATAATTTTTATAGCGCTTACCAATTTGAATACTGTTAAAGAAGATGACACTCTTACTTACGATCAATTAAGCGAATACATTATTACAGAGGAAAGCATATACTTTGACGAATACTTGGTGTACGAAGCTTACGCAGAAACTATTGAAACAGACAAATATTCAGATACAGAAACAGACGAATACATCAACTACTTAATAGAAAACGATATCGATATCAATTCAATTATAGAAGAATTTTAGGGGGATACTTAATCATTTAAAAACACAATTATGAAACATACAAAACACGTATCAATACTTATAGCAGTTGCACTTTTAAGTACAATAGCATATGGACAAAAACACCAACAACAAGGAAAAAGACCAACCAAAGAAAAAATTAAAGCACTAAAAATAGCACACATCACGAATAAACTTGACCTATCCTCAGAAGAAGCCCAGAAATTTTGGCCTATATACAACAAGTTTGAAGCGAAAATGGAAGGATTTCATAAAGAACGAAGAATGGAAAGTGAAAAACACAAAATAGAAGGTAAATTAAGCGATAAAGAGCTGGAAGTGTTAGTTGACAACCATTTAGTAATGGAACAAAAGGAATTAGATGTTAAAAAAACCTACCACACCAAGTTTAAAGCTATTTTACCAATACAAAAGATAGCAAAACTCTACAGAGCAGAACGCAGCTTTAAAAGAAATTTATTAAAGAAGATGCGGGTAAAAAAAGGCGGTCCAAATGAATTAAATATTCCACCTCCACCACCAAGAAATTAAACTAAAACCTGACTGATAAAAAAGTCAGTTTTTTTTATAACCAAACAATTGCTTTTACCTTATCGTTTATGACTAAATTAGCATTTTAAATATATAAACTGAATAAGTACAACTTTTGCTTATACTGCTATTGGTAGTAATTCATTCAATTAAAATGAAAAAACTATTCTTCAATCTATTGCTGTTAACTTTCTCTATAAGTTATGGCCAGATTCTTTACGGAGGGGTATCTGCAAACTTAAATCTTTGGCTTAAAGCAGATAATAATAGAGGGGTTTCAACAGAAGAAAGGGCAATAACTACATGGGTTGATCAGTATACGAGCAGGAACGATGGAACCAACGTTGGAGCTCCAACTTTTGAGAATGATAATGTGAATCAAATAAATTATAACCCCACTTTACTGTTCAGCGAAACTGATATAGGGTTTAATCTCCCTAATTCGACGCTGCCCTTTGGCGACCAATCATATAGCTAGGTTTATAAGCAATAACCCCTCCTATCGTCTTCTGCGCATAAACCAACCGTTATAAATCATTAAATAAAAACTAATAGCATGAATTCCATTTTAGATCGAAACCTATTTTTTGTAAAGGAACATGTTGGAATATTCAAGGCTGCCAACAATTATGACATATACGACCCTGAAAATCAAGAAATAATAATGAAGTGTCGTGAAGAAAAACTTGGTTTTTTCACCAAGATGTTAAGATTTACAGATTATAAAAATATGACCCCGTTTAATGTGGAAATTAAAACTCCTTCTGGACATAAAGTATTAACTGTGAAACGAGGCATATCCATTATTCTTTCAACAGTGGAAGTTTTTGATGAAAACGATGCTCTAGTTGGAAAGTTTAAACAGAAACTATTTTCTATAGGTGGTAAATTTAATGTGCTAGATCCTAATGAAAATCTACTATGTAAACTTCAAGGAAAGTGGACAAGTTGGGATTTCAAATTCGTAAAAGAAAACAAAGAGTTTGGTCATGTAAGTAAAAAATGGGCTGGATTAGGCAAAGAAATGTTCACCACTGCTGACAATTATATGCTCGAAATCAATGAATCGGTTCCGAAAGATGATCCTTTGAGAATATTAATTCTTGGAGCGGTAATCTGTATCGATATGGTTTTAAAGGAGTAACTATTTATAACAACACCTAAACTGCATCAAAAAGCAGTTTACCCAACTGATGGAGCTATTAAAAATAGGCTGGTACGTGTAGCTTGCATAACAATAGGAAATCTGACATCAAACTACAATAGAAAAAGTGAATAATGAAAAATGAAAAGGCTTGCTGGACTACTTGTCAAGAATGTGAGGGAAGTGGAAAAAAAAGTCGGAGAATCCGTAAAAAACTACACTCTCGAAAACAGAAAGCATCTAATCAGTTTGGAAAAAAAAAGAATGAAGAAATTACTCCCGAGCCCCCTAAGTTCTGTATAGAACTCTGCTCAACTTGTAGAGGATCTGGTTTGCTTCAGACTACTATCCAACCTAGAATAGATAAAGAAAATTATCCACACGTTGCTATTATTGGAGGCGGTATAGGAGGAGTTGCTCTTGCTGTAGCTTGTTTACATCGCGGCATTCCATTTACTATCTACGAACGAGATAACAGTTTTGGTGCTCGATCTCAGGGCTACGGACTCACTTTACAACAAGCGAGTAAAGCAATTGAAGGATTTGGCATTTTTTCCTTAGAAAAAGGGATAATTTCAACAAGACATGTAATTCATACTCCTTCAGGAGAAATAATAAGTGAATGGGGCTCCAGAAACAGAACCCAATCAGTTGCAGAAAACCCTTCAAAGCGAAGAAACATTCATATTGCACGGCAATCTTTACGCTTTGCATTGCTTGAGCAACTTGGTGGTCATGATAAGATAAAATGGAATCATCAACTAGTCGATTTTAAGGAATCTGAAGGCAAAGGTGTTGACCTCAGCTTTCAAGTAAATGGAAAAATGCATAGCGCCAAAGCTGACCTTCTGGTTGGTGCAGATGGTATTCGGAGTACAACTCGGAAATTATTAATTGGCGAAGAAACTACACCTTTACGCTATTTAGGCTGTATAGTAATCTTGGGAATTTGTCTTTTAGCTGATTTAGAAGGTCTTGAAAGTCCTTTATTGGATAATGAAACAGTATTCCAGACTGCCAGTGGTAATGTACGAATCTACATGATGCCTTACTCGTTAGATTCGGTAATGTGGCAACTTAGCTTCCCAATGTCAGAAAATAAAGCTAAAGCCCTAAGTGACAAGGGAGTTAAGGCACTAAAAGAGGAAGCGTGCCGTAAAACTCTGTGGCACAGTCCAATTCCTCAGATTATAGCAGCAACCTCAGAAACAAAAATATCTGGTTACCCTGTGTATGACAGAGAATTACTCAGCAAAGAATTGTTAGAGAAAGGAATCCAACTGACGCTGATCGGAGATGCCGCTCACCCGATGAGTCCATTCAAAGGTCAGGGTGCAAATCAAGCTCTGCTAGATGCACTAGCACTAGCTCGAGTAATTACAAAAGGTTGCGGACCCTTATCTCAATGGAGAGAAACTGGGGTAAGAAAAAGTGTCTTAACTGATTTTGAAACAGAAATGTTAAAACGCAGCGCTTCAAAAGTAAAGGATTCAGCAGAGGCTGCAAAGCTACTTCATCTAGAAATTGACCTCAGCAATGACGGCAAACCGAGAGGAAGAATTCAAAAAAGAAAAACTACTTGATAATTTATTAAACAAATTAGCACTCCATCATTTTTTATCACCCCATAGAAAAGCTAAAAACAGCTTCTCAACATTCCTAGAGCAGTCATAGCCGATCGCTCAATATTTACATCGCGTAATTTACCAAACTGGTATTTTTTAGAAATAACTCCTTCGGGGGTAGCAATTGCAATCCAAACAGTACCCACTGGTTTCTCATTAGAACCACCAGTTGGACCAGCAATACCAGAAGTAGCAATGGCATAATGAGTATCCATTTTTTGCTGTATACCAATAGCCATTTGCTCCACCACTTGTTGACTAACCGCTCCGTATTGCTCAATATCTTTTAAGCTCACACCTAGCTCAGCAATTTTAACCTCATTTGAATAAGCGATTACAGATCCTTTGTAATAATCAGAACTTCCAGAAACACGAGTTATTAAATGCGATATATAACCTCCCGTGCAGCTTTCAGCAGTAGCTAATGTTTTATTTCCAAACCTCAAAAGCCCTCCAATCAATTCTCCTAAATCTTCGCTGTCTTCAGAATATAGATTTTCTGGAATAAGCTGCTTTAATAATTCTACCTGTCCATCAACAATACGTTGCATTGCAACTCTATCTTTTCCAACAGTACTCAGCCGCAATTTCACCCTTCCGGGAGAAGGTAAATAAGCCAATTTAATGATATTTGGCAGCCTATCTTCCCAATCAGCAATTAGCTCTGCTAAGATAGATTCTGGAATGCCTTGAGTATAGACCATTTGATTTATAATCTCTGGCAAATCGTATTTTGCTTTCAACCAAGGTATAACTGTCTCGATAATAATTGCTTTTGTTTCATAAGGAACACCTGGCATAGCTACCAACACTTTACCATCTTTCTCAAACCATAATCCAGGAGCCGTTCCATTTGCATTGTGTACAACCTTACAATTATCAGGAACGATTGCTTGATCCTGATTGTTTTGATTCATAACATATCCTCTACTCGTAATCAATTCTTCAATATGTTGGTATACTTTTTCATCAAGCACCAAATTCCCACCAAAATAACTATTAAGTACTGGCATTGTTAAATCATCTTTTGTAGGACCCAAACCACCTGTAACCAAAACTACATCAGCTTTTAGTAAGGAATTTTTAACAGCAGCCAATATCGCCTCTTCGGTATCTGATATTGCAACATGCTCTCTTATAGCAAAACCAATTGCATTCATTTGTTTCGAAATCCAATGCGCATTTGTGTTTAAGGTTTGTCCAATCAATAATTCATCCCCTATCGAAATAATATCTAACTTCATAATTCAAAAGTAAAACTAAAGTTTGATTTCCTTATCTTTGAAATCCAATTAAATTATAAAAATGAATATTTCGACTATCCTTAATACAAGAAAAAAAAAAATTAACGCTATCTTAAAAAGAGTCTTCGGATAATGATTGACGAAAGTAAAAACCCATGGAAAACCGTTAAAAGCGAAGTTACTTATGATAATTCTTGGATTAAGGTAACTGAAAACAAAACGATAAATGCTGCTGGTGGTGATGCAGTTTATGGTGTTGTTCATTTTAAGAACATTGCCATCGGAATTATTCCGTTAGATGAGGATTACAACACTTGGCTAATTGGACAATACCGCTACCCTTTACAAGAGTATAGCTGGGAGATTTGTGAAGGCGGAGGCTTGCATTCTGAGAATGTTTTAGATGCTGCAAAAAGAGAATTACACGAAGAGTTAGGAATAAAATCTGAGAACTGGACGAACATTATGGACGTTCATTTAAGTAATTCTGTCTCTGACGAGAAAGGCGTTATTTACATTGCTAAAGGATTGAGCTACCACAGACCAGAACCTGAAGAAGGTGAAGTTTTACAAATTAAAAAATTGCCTTTTAACGAAGTTTATAAAATGGTGATGAATGGTCAATTAACAGATAGCTTAACCATTGCAGGAATATTAAAGACCAAGTTATTAATTGATAAAGGAGCTATTTAATTGTTAAATTTTATCAAAAGATATAGCATCTGGATCATTTGTTTGCTCTCCTTTTTTACAGCTCTTTTTTACGCTCAATTGAACTTAAGTCAGCTTCCTGATGAGTTTAAACGTAGAAACACAACTGTAATTACCAATGATGACTATAGTTACTTAAATCCAACTGAAACATACATTGAAACAGGTATTTGGAAGCAAGAAGGCAATAGTATTCAATCCTATTTTCTTCGTCCTCCAGGTTATGGCATATTTTATTTAGTGTTTTTAAAACTCTCCAATCAACCACTATTTTATTTAAAAATTTTTCAACTCTTACTCTTTGCATGTTCTGTTTATTGGTTTTTCAGTATTACATACACACTTACAAAGCATAAAATAATTAGTCTAATTACCTCAGCTATTTATGGACTAACTCCATTTACTATAAGTTTTTTAGCCTACACACTTACCGAAGGAATTACCCCTACACTTCTCTTGCTTTTCATTTTTTTACTACTTAAAGCTCAAAGAAAAAGTGTTCCCAAACAAAAAACATTGTTTTACTTTTTAGCTGCATTGAGTTTTTCCTACTTACTAATTGTACGCCCTCCACTAGGTTTTATAGGTATTTTACTGCCTATTTTTCTAATTAAAGATTATTGGAAAACCGGACTCTTAAAAACGTTAATCAAACTAATTCTATTTGGTAGTATCGCCTTTAGTTTTATGACTGTTTGGCAAATTAGAAACTATAATCTAACGAATACTTTTGTTGGCTTACATGCAATTTACTATCCAGATAGCAACTCCCTTTACCGCCCTACTTTCAAAGAATTTTGGAATTTTATTGGCGGATGGGCACAAGAAGGTTCTGAAGCTCATAGCTATATGGTACCAATGTGGAAAGCCGCTATAAAAGGGGACACTTCAGAGGTTTACATTAAAAATGCTCTTGCTACGTTCCCTGATAAAGTAATTACTCATTTCGGAGCAGAACGTTTGTCAAATGTGTTTAGAAAATATCAAGCTGCTACATTGTTTCAAAAAAACTATTACGACCAACACATGCCAATGCCTCTTTCAATACCAGCAATCGAACTCACGGTTATTGATGACTTTAAACAACTAACAGAAGAGTATAAAGAAACATTTTGGTTTGAATACCACGTTGTATCTCCTCTAAAAGTATTTAAAATCATGAGTTTCCACTCGAATCTATCACTTTACATTTTTCAGCGCACTTATAGAGGAACATGGCTTATGGAAACGCTTCGGTTTTTATTTTTCGGGATACACAGCCTATGCTTTCTCGGGCTAATACTTAACCTAGTCTTTATCAGAAAAAATGACTGGAGATTAACCGCAATAGAATTAACAGTATTGATTTATGTGTTTTACTTATGTTATTTCCAACGAGGAATTGAGGAACGCTACACCCTCCCTATTCTCCCTTTATTGATGATTGGTTTGGCGAATTTACTAGCCGTTAACGTTTTACCGATGCTCCAGCAACGTAATAAAATTATCCAATAATTCTTCGGCTCCCCTCAGGGTGACAAAAAATAATTAAGGAGATAAACGTGATTGTTTCCATTCATTACCATTTTTAGAGTAAACAATTCTATCGTGTAACCTACTTGGCCTTCCTTGCCAAAACTCTACCTTAGTTGGCTTTACCACATACCCCCCCCAATGTGCTGGACGAGAAACTTCCATTCCCTTAAATTTTTCTGTATAGAAAGTAACTTGCTCTTCTAATTGTTTTCTATCTGTTATTTCTTCGCTTTGTAATGATGCCCAAGCTCCAATCTGGCTCTCTCTTGGTCGCTGAGCGAAATAAGTATCTGAATCTGCTTCACTTACTTTTTCAACTTCCCCTTCCACTCTAATTTGTCTTTCCAGCTCTCCCCAAAAGAAATTAAGAGCAACCTTGTTATTTGCAGCTAAGTCACTTCCTTTATCACTATTATAATTCGTGTAAAAAACAAAACCATCTGATTTAATCCCTCTCATATATAAAATTCGGGTTGATGGCTGTCCATTAGCACTCACTGTGGTTAATGACATTGCATAAGGATCCAACAACTGCGCATCAATAGCCTCTTCAAACCAAATGGCATATTGCTCAATAGGGTTTTCATGTACAGAACCCTCAGTTAATGGTTTCCCTGAAAAATCTCTTCTAACTACGTTTAGATAATTTACAATCTCCTCTTTCATACGTTTTGCATTTTAGTAGTGTAAAGTTAATGAAAAGCTCACTTATTATAAACATTACTCCACTTTAGTGTTTTAGTTTGTGTTTTTTTGTTAGATTTAAAGTTAATTATGAACAACCCATTAGACTATAATATAAAATCCTTAAACAAATTAGCGGCTAAAAAAGGAAGACTTTTATTGGCTGAACCCTTCATGGAAGATCCCTATTTTAAAAGATCTGTAGTACTACTAACCGAACATAACAAAGATGGTGCTTTTGGCTTTATTCTAAACAAACCTTTAGACTTAACACTGAATGAAACTATGCCTGATTTCCCAGCGTTTGATGCGCCAATATACATGGGAGGTCCCGTTCAAGCAGATAGTTTATTTTACATACATAAACAGGGTAAGTTTATTGAAGGTAGTCTTGAAATAGGCAATGGACTTTATTGGTCGGGTAATTTTAATCAACTAAAACAGCTGATAACGGACCAACAAATATTTCCACATGAAATAAAATTTTTTGTTGGATATTCGGGATGGGATTTTGATCAATTAAATAAAGAAATCGAAAAAGAAGAGTCTTGGTTAATTACTGATTTAACATCTGAAAACTTAAACGAATTGAATGATGTTGGATTATGGCAGAATACCTTACAAAAAATGGGAAAGAAACACTCGTTACTTTCCAACTTTCCAGAAGACCCTAGTCTCAATTAATAAAATGAAAAAATCCAGTATTATTTATTAAGCCTTATAGCCTTTAATACTTTAGCACAGAATGACTATGTAATTAGTGATCCTAACAAAACTTTTAAAGAAAGATTACCAAACAATACCGATAGTCTAAAAGTTCGTAGCCCTGATTTTACTTCTTATTTTCTTAATGCCACTGCATCCACCTTAGACAAAAACAAATCAGGTTATCTGGCACAGATATTATTTTATTAAAGTTAGTTATGGATTAACAGACAATACGATGACATCCGTCAATATCTCTACTGAGAACAGCAACAGCATCTATCAAACAACAAATACACATCAATAAATCTCTTAAACTTGGACTTTCTGCATCTGGCGGACTTCTAATATTCAACCCCTCAGATCCAAACCACCATAGCGATAAATATACTAACGTCTATTTTG
>Ga0307998_1000892_pt1 | contig 16485 bp, 18 predicted proteins | sample Davwhametageno37_FD_203147 | JGI IMG/M metagenome (GOLD analysis project Ga0307998, IMG submission 203147) | Marine microbial communities from Davis Island wharf, Antarctic Ocean - #37 | ecosystem: Environmental > Aquatic > Marine > Unclassified | place: Antarctic Ocean: Davis Island wharf... | reverse complement strand
CGCAGGTGCGACTGAGCGTTTACTCGAATTACTACATACTGAAACCGCAATTACTGAAGTGGATAACCCTTTGCCGTTAGCTGATATATCCAAAGCTGATATCCAATTCAACGATGTGACATTCCACTATCCATCTAGGCCAAATACGGCGGCGTTAAATGGCGTGAGCTTGCACATTAATGCAGGTGAAACAATCGCTTTAGTTGGGCCTTCAGGCGCAGGGAAAACCACTATCTTTCAACTGCTGTTACGCTTTTATGATGCACAGATTGGTAGTATTGCCATTAATGGCCAGCAGACGAGTGATATTAGCTTGCATGATTTGCGCCGCTTGATTGCCATCGTTCCGCAAGACCCTGTTATTTTCTCTGCCAATGTATTAGAAAACATTCGCTACGGCCAACAAGAAGCGACAGATGAGGCGGTCATCGCTGCAGCTAACGCCGCACAAGTAGCACAGTTTATACCGCAGCTCCCCGATGGCTATAACACCTTCTTGGGTGAGCGTGGCACACGTTTGTCTGGCGGACAAAGGCAGCGCATTGCGATTGCTCGTGCCATGTTAAAAGATGCACCTATTTTACTATTAGACGAAGCCACGAGCGCCTTAGACGCTGAGTCTGAAATACTCGTGCAAGAGGGGCTTGATGCTGCCATGCATGGCAGAACAACATTAATTATTGCCCATCGGTTAGCCACTGTCCAAAAGGCCGATAAAATTGTCGTCATGGAAAATGGAGAGATAGTAGAAGCAGGCGATGCGGTCGAATTGCGGAAAAAAGGTGGTTTGTATGCAAGACTTGCTGAGTTGCAGTTCGAAACTGACTCGCCCCTTTCATGAGCAATTTAGCGCTTAAGCGACTAGCGAGGTTGGGGACGCTTTTACGGCTGTTGTGCTAGTGATGTTGGAGACGCCTCTTGCTGTTGTAGGCTCTCGAATGGCCATCAACCCACTAATCTATAGGAACAGCCCCATCGTCGGTAATCGCTCAATAATAGACGCGCCTTGCACAAATATGCTACGGTCATTTGGAGCAATGCTGTCCGGCAATATGAGCATCTATCCGTCATCAATATGGATGCGTAAACAATTAACATCAGTTGCAGTTTTGGCGTTGCTGCCAAGTTACATGTTAATGAAAGCATTGACGAAGTGATTGCACAAGCAGATGAGTATTTATACTACGCGAAACAGACAGATCGCAACCGTGTTTGTTCAAGTAGGGATGATGGAGCAGGTGGCGTATCAGAAGTGTAATTGACAATGGATTTAGCGCTGAACTGCCTTGCAGGTGTTAGCTGTAAAGCCATAGACAAAACAAAACCCGCCGAAGCGGGTTTGTTTTGTTGAAGCTGAAGACTTACTGAGTCAGACCAGCTTTTGTAAGGTCGATAAAGTCCAATTCACCGGCCTTCATGTCAGGTACCATGATGTAGCGTTCATCTTTAGTGATGGCGATATCAGCAGCCGCTTGGTATTGAGGGCCTACGGTTGTGAGTTCACCATCTAAGCCAACTGCAAACACTTTACCGTTTTTCCAGTCACTCACATACATCGTGCCGTTTGAGTGATGTACAAGGCCATCACCGCCGCCAAAGCCTTCTGCAACATCCGTGACCTCACCTGTTTCAGTGTTTAAGTTATATAAAACGCCAGATGTGAAATCAACCACCAATAAAAATGCGCCAGTATCATCAGCAAGCAAGCCGTTAGGTGCCATGACTAATGGACTGTCATTACCATCGACTAACTTAGTTACTTCACCGTTAGCGGTAATTTTATAAATCACGCCGCCCAAGCCTGACCCTAAAATATCACCACTATCAGACACGTATAAATTGCCATGTGGATCCGCTTCTAAATCGTTTAGAAATTGTGGTGGTGTTGTGAAAGCACTGGCTGGTACGAAGACTTCTTTTTGCGTCGCATCTGATAAGTTGATTTTAATGATTTGTGTTTTATCCGCCACATATAAAAAATCACCAATAATCACTAAGCCTTTCGGGTCATCTAAGCCATCCGTAAACAAACTGACTTCGCCATTCTCAATCACACTAATTTGGCCATCACCATCTTTGCCAAACTCACTAATTTCAGACACGTAAATCTTACCGTCTTTGGCTTGCACTGCTGATTCGGGTGTTTTTAATCCAGTGATTTTCTCACCACTGACTTTGCTCATGACAGCAGTTTTCTCTGTTGCTTCTTTATCTGCACAGCCAATGAGGCTGGCAGCAATAGCAGCGCTTAGTAAAGCCGCTTTAAGTGAATGAGTAATGGCTTGATTCAATGACATAGTATCCTCAATGGAATTAGTAATCGTTAATGTTTAGATTGTTATTATGCGCCTGCGACATGACATAGCAAATACTATTTACTGGCTAATAACCTTTTCCCCATCTGACAGAACCCCTCTTTTATCTAAGTTACTAGCATGAGAGGATTGGCTATAATGTAAATAAAGAAACCCTGCTGCAGCTAAAGTGAAAAAGATTCCAAATCCCAATGATAGTTCTATGTACTCCCTTTGCTAAAGAAGCGTTAAAAGGTTATTGAATGTAATAGCTAAAGTGCTGACTTTATTTACTTACCAATCGCTTTAATACGGTTCGATAAGATTTTTAAACCGCAGAAGAAGCATTTGGTAAAGTTGCCATCAATATGCTTAAAACGCTTTTTAAGTGGTTTTTTTACTTCCCATGTACCTTTGAAGCCATTAGGGAATACGACTAAGTCACCAGCTTTAAATGTGACAGCAGGGCTGCCATCTTCAGGGGTCATCACGCATTCACCTGCTTCGATGAGTGCTGTTTCTGTAGTGACGAATGTCCATGGGAAAGTAGACACTTCTTTTTCCCATGTTGGCCAGTAGGCAGTGCCTAAGTCTTTTAAAACAGCTTCATTTGGATTGCTGGTAACGGCAATTGCTTTCATGTTAAATCCTATTTGTTAGAGTAATGCCATAAACTGAATCATTGGCGGTGCGCCATAGTAAATTGTTACGGCTAAAACACCTAGTAATTATGTTGATTTTACATCTCTGATTGTTTATTGTTGCAGCCTTCAAGCACTGCTTGGCTAAAGAGAATTTTTACATGTCCTATACTGAACTCCCACAGTGGCCAAAAACCTACCCAGAAACGCATGCGCGCGGATCGCTTAAATTGCATAACGCAGATTTTCGTGTGACAGAACTGCCTTTGGCATTGCCGTCAGGGGAGGGGGAACATATTTGGGTGCAGGTAAGCAAAGATGGTGCTAATACCGCTTTTGTTGCGCAGCGCATTGTTGAATATGCTGGTGTGAAGGAAAACGATGTTGGTTACGCAGGTTTAAAAGACCGTTACGCAATGACTGAGCAGTGGTTTAGTATTTATTTACCCAAAGGTGAAATGCCAGACCTCATGCAGTTAACGCATGATGAATTCACCGTATTAGCACAAAGCCGCCATGTGAAAAAATTGCGCCGTGGTGATTTGTTAGGTAATCACTTCGCCATTATCTTGCGCGATGTGGAAGGGGATAAAGCGCTGATTGAAGCTAACCTAAAACAGATTCAACAGCATGGTGTGCCTAACTACTTTGGCCCGCAACGATTTGGCCATGATGGCGGCAATGTAGAACAAGGCCGTTTGATGGTGTCACGCGAGATTCGCGTCCGTAACCCCAAGATGAAAGGCATCTATTTATCCGCCGTCCGTTCTTTTGTCTTTAATGAAATACTGGCAGAGCGCATTAACAATGGCTTATGGGGCAAAACACTAGCAGGCGATGTGTTAGATGATGACGGCCTGCCAACAGGTGCGTTATGGGGCCGTGGCCGTGTGGTAACTACCGATACAGCTGGCGAGTTAGAGAACGCCATTGCCAAACAACATGCACCTTTATGTGAGGGCATGGAGCATGCTGGCTTGTCGCAAGATCGTCGGACATTAGCCGCCATCCCAAAAGAAATGACATGGCAATGGATAGATGAATCACAATTGCAGCTTAGTTTTTCATTAGCCGCTGGTTATTATGCGACTTCTGTTTTGCGTGAGGTGTTGAATGCGGTGGAGCCTGATCGATATCAGTCAGTGTAATGCCCTTCAATGATTGTAACTATTAAAAAAGCCGACATCTAGTCGGCTTTTTTCACTTTAGTACTGATGGATAAGATTACAACGCTTCATCATTCGTTGGCGCTTCATCATCAGCTGGCATTTTAAGATCTAGTGGAGCGTCTTCAGCAGTTGGCGTTTCAAGCTCTAGCGTTGCGTCAGCAGGCATATCTTGTGCTATGTCCGTGTTGGTATCTGCACAGGCAGTTAAAGAAAGTGTTAGTAATGCAGCAAGTAAAAATGAAAATTTCATGATTCCATCCTAAAAAAGGAACTACGTTGATAAGTTGTTGAAATAACGTAAATAAGAATGTCATATACGTATTTTAACTCGCGCGATTTCACGCTTAATTATACTAAATGCTAGCGTTATCTTGACCATAAATTACACTATTTAAGTTAAGTGGAATTTGGTGTAAAGCTGAGCGTAATCACGACAAATGATGGGCGGCGATTGGGGTATATATAAAGCGATTTGTCGGTAGTTATTCGTGCGGGTTACACTTGATGACATTGGGTCGTTTGCCATGCTGCGGACTATAAACGAATCTACCCTACGCGCACTGATCCAGTTATTCAATTATTCCAAGAATAAGCGTTAAAAACACAACATATTCTCGCGATTAACATCAGCAAAAGCGCACTAACATGGAGTCATCATTCATTGCTAAGCTAATTATATGACTACAGACATTGCTCAACCCGGAGAGGAGGACTTTATTGTCCGCCACGACCTGCAAGTATTACAGATTTTAAAAGCCTTAAAAGATGAAGAGAATGACTTAAAAGTTTCATTCAATCATGCAGAGGATGATTACTTAACGCGCATTATTCATATAGCGGCTGATCATCAGCACCTCTATCTCGATATCACCATCGATGAGGCCTTTAACAAGCGGATGGCTGCAAGTCCAGAATTGCTGATACATAAAGACAATGGCATCCGTATTAAATGGAAAGCATAGAAGCACAGTGTCGCGAAAATGAGTGATGGCCATGCGCTTGAAATGGAGGTTCCACAAGAGTTGGTAAGACTGCAGCGCCGTGAATTGTTTCGATTAAAACCACCAATGCTCAACCCCATCCCCTGCGAGATTCCAGTGCCTGATAGTAAAAACCCCGAAATGATAAAAAGTATTCAATACAACTTAGCAGATGTTAGTTTAGGTGGCATCGGATTAATCATACAAAATGACTTACATCCATCAATAGAGGTAGGCGCAACATTTGAGGGCTGTAAAATTGACTTCCCTGACCTAGGTCAAGCACTACTGAACCTAGAAGTGAGAAATATCGTTTCATTAAATAGTGATAAGCCTGAAGAAAAACACCGGGTAGGACTTGAATTTAAAAAACCTAGTCGTATTAGTGAAGGCCTTATTCAAAAATACACGTTTAATCTTGAACGATCTCTACTCGTTACAAACGCAAAAATGTAATGGACACAGGACTACCCTAATTATTCAGATTTAATTTTCTCTGAGCTTAACCAATTCTGCAACTATTCTAAATAGTCCATGCACTCGCCAACGATGACGACAAACGCTACAATCTAAGCTATAAAATGATCAGGAGTAAACAAATGGCAAAAACAGCATTAGTAACAGGTAGCAGCCGCGGTATAGGATTGGAATTTTGTACGCAACTGCAACAGCGTGGCTTTGATGTGATTGCCACCTGTCGGTCAGCAACGCCAGCATTACAAGCACTAGGTGTTGAAGTGATTGAACATGTAGAGGTGAGTGACCCAGATAGTTTACATCAATTAGTCGCAAAACTGGATGGTCGTAAGATTGACTGGTTGATTAATAATGCAGGGATTGCTGGTGGCCTTGGTTTAAATGACATTAGCACAACGGCTATTGCGAGCTTTAAACGCATGTTTGAGGTCAACAGCTTAGGCCCATTATTAGTTACTCACGCGTTAATGGATAATTTAAGCAAGGGTTCAAAAGTGGGCTTAGTCACCAGCCGGATGGGTTCGATGGCCGATAATGATTCTGGTGGCAGCTATGCCTACCGCATGTCAAAAGCTGCGTTAAATGCAGCGGGTAAATCTTTATCAATCGATTTGAAACCACAAGGCATTGCAGTCGCTATTTTGCACCCTGGTTGGGTGCGTACCGATATGACTGGTCATGGTGGCTTGATCAACACTGATGAATCGGTAGATGGCTTACTCAAGCGGATGGACGCGCTGGAACTATCAAACTCAGGTACTTTTTGGCATACTAATGGTGAAGAGTTGCCTTGGTAAACTATTCAGACGATTCTATTTAGAAAGTTCTATTCAAGCAGCGCAAGTATGCGGCGGACGACAAGCGCGTTTGCCTTATGTCTATTGTAAGTACAGTGTCGTGAAAGCCATGAGAGGCGGCTTCAACTAAATCAAACACATGCTCAAACCCGCGCTCACCACCATAATAAGGATCAGGCACATCGCTTTCTGGATGTTCTGGCGCGTATTCTAAAAATAGCTTTACCTTATGCTGATGCTCGCTTGGGCATGCTTGCTTCAAAATATCGTAATTATCCGTATCCATCGCTAAGATATAGTCAAACGTCTCAAAGTCACCAGCCGTGAATTTACGTGCGCGAATGTAGGACAGATCAACGCCGCGGCTTTCCGCCATTTGTTGTGACCGTGCATCAGGGGTTTCACCGACATGGTAGGCATGTGTGCCTGCTGAATCCAGATGGAAACGATCTTCTGTGCCTCGTTCTTGAACCATGTGGTTAAACACACCTTCAGCCGTTGGTGAACGACAGATGTTGCCCATACAAACGAATAGTACTTTTATTTGATTCATATCACTTTGAGACCTTTGCACGAAAGTCTTTTTGCCCAAATACGGCGTTAAAAATGTACTCAAATGCTCATTTACAAAAAAGTAAACTCTGCTTCTGCGTGCATTTTAGCCTTGTCTTTGAACAAAAATCTCTTTCGTGTAAAGGCCTCACCTTTTTTAAGTTTCTGATAATAGTTGCTCAATCATTGATTCAGCTTGGCCTAAATAGCTACCACCGAATAAATTCACATGATTAAGTATATAATACAAATTATAAAGTGTTTTGCGTACAGCGTAACCCGCTTCTAATGGATATTCAGCATGGTAGGCACTGGCGAAATCATGGCCAAAACCACCAAATAACTCAGTCATGGCGATATCGGCTTCTCGGTCACCATAATAACTAGCAGGGTCGAAAATCACTGGGTTGCCTTGCTCATCACCAGCTGCATTACCACCCCATAAATCACCATGCAGCATGGAAGGGTGGGGGGTGTAATTGTCAAAAAACACATGCAGATTTTCGCTTAACAGCATGCCTCTATCTTGCACCCGACCCGCATAACCATTTTGCGCAGCAAAGTCTAATTGCTGGTTAAGTCTATGTTGCTGCCAGAACGTGTGCCAATCATCTTTACGGTCGTTAATTTGTGGCGTACTGCCAATTGTATTGTCGATATGCCAGCCGAAGTAGGGCATTGCCTGTTGATGTAATTGTGCTAATTGCTGCCCGAGCAATTTTGCAGCACCCCCGCGCATGCTATCCAGCGCAATATATTCCAAGGCCAAATAACTGTGGTTATCTGCGATGCCATAAGTAATCACTTTAGGCACACGTACACAATTAAGCTCGGCCATTTCTGCTAATGCAGCCGCTTCTGCTTCAAACATTGCGGATAAATCAGGCGAGTTCACCTTAATAAAATAATACTGATTGCCTGCAGAGACTTTATACGCCGTGTTAATACAGCCACCGCTAACTGAGCTCAGCGTGTAATTGCTCAGTTTGGTTTGCGTTGCTGCCTCAATCTGCTGGATGATAGTACTGAGTTGTGCCATTAAAGCTCCCTAAAACGTACAAGTAATATAGTAGCGTATCGTAGGTAAAGAAACTATGGTCTTGATTTTTCGAAACAGTTGAGTAACTATAGAACATGTTATCAACATGACGTTATAAAAATGGATTACAGATATAGGAGTCAACAATGCCCTACCTAAATATTAAGACAAACCAAGAAATGAGTGATGTAACAGCATTCATCAAAAAAGCCAGTAGTGCTGTGTCAAAAGCCAGTGGCAAGCCAGAAAGCTATGTGATGATTTCTGTTGATCAACAAACGCCGATGTCGATGGGTGGCAGCGACGCACCGACCGCATTGTTAGACTATCGGGCTTTAGGGTTGCCCGATGACAGAAAAGCATTTTCAGATGCGCTATGCAGCCTAATATCGGAAGACCTATCCATCGCAGGGGATAGAATTTACATTAGCATGACCGACGCTGAACGCCAAAACTGGGGATGGAACCACAGCACGTTTTAGCCATACGGCGCAATGCCTTTCAGTTATTGCGCCCTACGTGAGCTGGCTGACCCCATTGATTGTAGTTAAATACCTTTATCTTCTGAATTTAAAGCCATCTTTAAAAAACTAGGCATTCTAGGATCTGAAAATTGAAAACAACCTCTAGCTGGTTTATATAAAATCGTTGTTTCATTTCCTTCAGTTAACTTTGTTAACCGCCTACTTAATGTTTTAGAATCAATATCTACATTGAATTTACTTTTTAACTTATTTCTAAGTTCAGAACTACGGAATTCGGGTGAACTGCAGTATGAAGCAGTGAGCAAAAGAAATTTATATTCTTGAGGCGTATTTAGAACTCTAAGTGTTGATTCTAGCATTCTCTGGAGTGCGCCTTCTGAATCCTTGACAGCCTCATTTAGAGCAAGTTTTAGAACATCATTACCTATATGTTTATTCTTATTTATTATGGCATTCTCACCACACTTTAAACTAATAAGATGCGTGAAGTGAGGGTATCCAGCACTTATATCTACGATTTTATCAACTACATAGTCATCGACTCGAAGGTGGAGTGAGTGCATTCCATTTAGAATCAATTTCTTTAAATCATCATTGCACATTCGTTGTAGAGCTACTTCTTTTAGGCAGCGTTCAACGGATGGGTGGCCCGCAGTCAGCTCTTCTCCAGTTGTTGCAATCCCTACAACAACTAGTTTGAAATTTGAATTTTCATCACTAAGTAATTATATAAGCTCTGCAATCTTTTTTTATCAGAATCATCTTGGATTGCATCGGCTTCATCTATTAGCATAATCCCTGAAAGAGACTTTAGCTTGTTGGCTACCCAAGACGGAGAGCTGGGCTTAAAGGTTGCAGTGTTGGTTGTTTTGGTTTCCCTATTTGAGGAAAGGTCTGCTTTTGCGAATCCAGCATTTATTGTGGCACCACCACCTTGGTCGTGAGTGCGAGTCGTTTCTTTAAGTGAAAAATCTACCCCACAGTTTTCAAGAGGGCTCTCAAATATTGTGGAGAATGTATCACTCGAATCACACCATTTTTCAAAAAAATCACCACCTTGTAACTTTTGTAAAAGTAATTTGCATGAAGTTTTAGCAAGTGATGTTTTTCCTACACCTCTGTCACCATATACAAGGATATGCTGGCCCGGCGAATTTATGACACTTACGAGCCTAGCAGCCTCATCTTCACGGCCAAAAAAATTAGAAACTTCATCTACTGGTATATGAGGGGTAAATGCTTTACGTATACCACTATCTATTATTATTTTTTCATTTTCGAGACCAAAATTGCCATTTGCCAAACTATGCTCTTTTGCGAACTTAACACCGATTGATTAGTTTTTAATTTATTTTATAATATATAGATAAGTGATAAATGAAGCAAATAGCAGACAAAAAAAACCCGCCGAAGCGGGTTTGTTTTTTGGTGAAGCTAGTTAGCACATTTTGCGTTAAGCAGGAAAGTGAGACAAGGCGCTTATCCGTAGACAATACAATAAGTATGACAAGGATAGGCAACGCCGTATCACTGAACTGCTTAAATGCAAAATTACATCATGCCGCCCATTCCACCCATACCGCCCATTCCACCCATATCAGGCATCGCAGGAGCAGAAGCTTCTACCGGCGCATCAGCAATCATGCAGTCTGTTGTTAGCATTAAGCCAGCAATAGAAGCTGCATTTTGAAGTGCTGAACGCGTTACTTTCGTTGGATCAAGAATACCCATTTCGATCATGTCGCCGTAAGTTTCGTTCGCAGCGTTGTAACCGTAGTTACCTTTACCTGCAGCAACATTGCTGACAACCACTGATGGCTCAGCGCCAGCATTGGCAACGATTTGACGTAATGGCTCTTCAACCGCACGTAAAACGATTTTAATACCAGCTTCTTGCTCTAGATTGTCGCCCTTAACTTTAGCGATTGCGTCACGTGCACGAATGAATGCAACGCCGCCGCCAGCAACAATGCCTTCTTCAACTGCTGCGCGTGTTGCGTGTAATGCATCTTCCACACGAGCTTTTTTCTCTTTCATTTCGATTTCAGTAGTAGCGCCCACTTTAATCACTGCAACACCGCCTGCTAATTTAGCTACGCGTTCTTGTAGTTTTTCTTTATCGTAATCACTGGTTGAATTTTCTACTTCTGCTTTGATTTGGCTAATACGTGATTTGATATTTTTCTCGTCACCAGCACCATCAATAATGATGGTGTTTTCTTTACCGATTTCGATGCGTTTAGCAGAACCTAAATTTTCTAGCTTAACGTCTTCAAGTTTCAAGCCAACTTCTTCAGCGATTACTGTACCGCCAGTTAACACAGCGATATCTTCTAACATTGATTTACGACGGTCACCAAAACCAGGTGCTTTTACAGCCACTGTTTTTAAGATGCCGCGGATGTTGTTGACCACTAATGTTGCGAGTGCTTCACCATCGATATCTTCAGCGATGATTAATAGTGGACGGCCTTCTTTAGCCACTTGCTCTAGTGTTGGTAGTAAATCACGGATATTTGAGATTTTTTTGTCGTGTAGTAACACGTATGGGTTTTCTAGCAATGCAATTTGACGCTCTGCATTGTTGATGAAGTATGGTGATAGGTAACCACGGTCAAACTGCATACCTTCAACAGTTTCTAATTCGTTGGTTAAGCCTGAACCGTCTTCAACAGTAATCACACCTTCTTTACCGACTTTTTCCATTGCGTCTGCAATGATTTGGCCAACTGATTCATCTGAGTTTGCTGAGATAGAACCAACTTGTGCGATTTCTTTACTCGTTGTACATGGTTTTGATTGCTTTTGTAGTTCAGCTGTTGCTGCTTCAACTGCTTTATCAATACCGCGTTTAAGATCCATTGGGTTCATACCAGCAGCGACTGATTTCATGCCTTCGCGAATAATCGCTTGTGCTAGTACTGTTGCTGTTGTTGTACCGTCACCAGCGATGTCATTGGTTTTAGAAGCAACTTCTTTTACCATTTGAGCGCCCATGTTTTCAAACTTGTCGCTAAGTTCGATTTCTTTAGCTACTGAAACACCATCTTTAGTAATAGTAGGTGCGCCGAATGAGCGCTCTAAAACAACGTTACGACCTTTAGGGCCTAAAGTAACGCGCACTGCATTAGCTAATACGTTTACACCTGCCACCATTTTTTGACGAACGTCATCGCCGAATCTTACGTCTTTTGCTGCCATTTAAATTCTCCTAAATGCTTTCTATTATTTGGTTTAAATTCTGTGTTGCAATGAGTCGACTTATTCGACCCAATATACCCATCGAAATTATTCGACGATTGCTAAGATGTCATCTTCAGTCATGACTAGTAGCTCTTCGCCATCTACTTTAACTGGTGTGCCACCGTAGCTTTTGAATAACACTTTGTCGCCAACTTTAACGTCTAATGGAATGCTTTTGCCGTTGTCGTCTTTTTTGCCAGTACCGACTGCTAGGATCACGCCTTCAGCTGGTTTCTCTGCTGCAGAGTCTGGAATAACAATACCTGATGCAGTTGTACGCTCTTCTTCTTTACGCTTTACAACAACACGATCGTGTAATGGACGAATTTTCATTAGATTTCTCCTTGAGTTATGCTTAAACTAGTAAAAGTTAATTAAATTACAATGTGCAAGAGTTTAGCACTCTCACTACTACAGTGCTAACTTGGGACGAAAGTTTTGATTTCAAGAGATAATAATAAATAAATTGGTTTAGGGGTATGGCGGTTTGACGGAAGAGAATAAAGTGGTAGAGAAGGCATCTGAGTTAGGGATTCAGCAATTGAATCTGAGTTACGATAAAGTGCAAGATAGATTGTTGTTTCGGGTCGGCTTAAGTGACGATACTGAAATTGCATTATGGTTTACCTATTGCTTTTCACGTGGCTTATGGGCGGCGCTGAACGGTGAGGCACACTTGCCTGAGTCTAAGGCTTTTTCTCAAGCAGAAGCGGCGGAAGCCGTGGAGCAATTTGAGCAAGAGGTAAAGGCAACGGAAGCCTTGTCAAAATTAGACTTTGTAACAGAATATACGCCACGTAACTCATTGCAAGATGATGGCACTTTATTAGCGGTTAGCTTTAAACTGGGCGAGGATGCGAAGTTATTAGAGATTACGTGTTTAGAAGAGCTGGCAGTGAATGTAAATTTAACCCCAGAGCTGGTATTGGCGATTAGTAATATGTTGCAGTTGGCGACGAAAGAAGCAGGTTGGTCTATGGATGAAGCGGTTTCAGTAGCGATGATGGATGCGTCAGAAGTACCAAAGGTATTGCATTAGAACATGCTGTAATTAAGTCATATTGAATATAAGGGTGTATTAATGGATTATACGAAGTTAGGTAATACCAATATTGAAGTGTCTAAAGTGTGTTTAGGCACCATGACTTATGGCGACCAAAACACCGAGGCTGATGCGCATGCACAGTTGGATTACGTGTTAGCGCAAGGTGTTAACTTTATTGATACCGCTGAGATGTATCCTGTACCACCAAAAGCAGAAACGTTTACGCGCACTGAAACCATGATAGGCCAGTGGCTGAAAAAACAAGCGCGCGATAAAATCATCTTAGGCACTAAAGCCGCCGGACCAAGACGTAATATTGGTTGGATACGTGGTGGGCCAACCAACTTAGATCGAGACAATATCCGAAGTGCGATACATGATTCATTAAAACGCCTTAAAACTGACTATATTGATGTGTACCAACTGCATTGGCCAGAGCGCAATGTGCCGATGTTTGGACAATATGCGTTTGACCCTGCTGAAGAGTTTGATGCCGAGGGTAACGAAATAGAATGGGTCAGTATTCAGAATCAATTGGAAACGTTGGCTGAACTAGTGAAAGAAGGCAAGATTCGCGCAGTGGGCGTTAGTAATGAACAGCCATGGGGTCTGATGGAGTTTTGCCGCATTGCCGAGCAACATCACTTGCCTCGCGTTGCTACGATGCAGAACTGCTATAACTTGATTACGCGGGGCATGGAATTCGGCATGGCGGAAGTACTTTATCGCGAGAGTATTAGTTTGCTGGCGTACTCACCATTAGCCTTCGGTCATTTGACAGCTAAATATATCGAAGACCCAAGCGCCATTGGCCGCGCAACCTTGTTCCCTAGTTATGCATTACGTTATAAAAAACCAGCCGTGGCGGCAGCGGTGAAACGCTATGCAGAACTCGCACGTGCCAATGATCTAACCCCAACGCAATTGGCACTGAGCTTCGTGTATAACCGTTGGTTTGTTACCAGTACGATTATTGGCGCAACAACGATGACGCAACTCAAAGAGAATATAAATGCGTATCAAGTGAAACTGAGTGATGCGGTGATGAATGAGATTGAGCAGATTCATCTGGCGATGATGAATCCTGCGCCTTAATTTAACGTACTTTAGTTAAGGCTTCTTTATGCTTGCCGCGTGATTTAAGCCACCCGAAAACAACAAAGCATAAGCCTATCGTTAAGTCCGACAAGATGATGCTGGCCATGTGCATTTGAATAAAGGCAATGTGGCTAAAGAAGTACCCCACTGTGACGAGCATGCCGACCCAGATGAAGCTGCCTGTCGTTGAGGCGAATACATATTGTCGGCAGGGCATTTGACTGATGCCTGCTAGTAAGGGCGCAAAGGCTCTTACCACGGCAGTAAACCCTGAAATCATCAAGGTTAATTGACCATATTTTTCATAAGCGGCTTTCGTTTGGGCCATGGCTTTTTTATTGACCCAGCCTGAGTGACTATGATTGATTTTACTGGCAAAGGCATTGCCAATTTTATAACTCACCATATTGCCTAGGAATGCGGCACTGATTAAGGTGAATAAGATGGGGGGTAAGATGTAGTGAGCCGAGGCTGCAAAAAGAACCCGCAACAAAAATCAACGGATTGCCCGGTAAGAAAAAGAATGGGAATACGCCGATTTCTAGAAATACGATGGCGAATAAGAGTAAGTAGACTTGATTGCCATAGGCGCCGATAATAGCGGCAATGTGGGTATCAAGATTCGTGAGTAAGCTTAAGATTTCCATTTGTTGTAGTATACAACCGTTATGGGAACGAAAAACACGTACAATTTAACTCATGAGTAATGAAGCACTATTAAAAAGAAGTTTACAGGCGGTGTGGCATCCTTGCACACAGATGAAACAACATGAACATTTGCCGCTAGTGCCGATGCAGAGCGGCGAGGGCGTTTGGCTGAAAGATGCCGATGGTAAGCGTTATCTGGATGCGGTGAGTTCTTGGTGGGTGAATATCTTTGGACACAACAATCCACGGATTAAAGATGCGATTAAGCAACAGCTCGATACCTTAGAACATGTGATGCTGGCTGGTTTTACCCATGCGCCAGTTGTTGAGTTGTCGGAGAAGTTAGCAGTATTAACAGGTTTAGGCCATGCTTTTTATGCCAGTGATGGCGCGAGTGCGACTGAGATTGCACTGAAGATGAGTTTTCATTATTGGCGCAATAGCGAAAAAGAAGCTAAAAACAAATTCATCAGTTTACAAAACAGTTATCACGGTGAAACGTTAGGGTCGTTAGGCGTAACTGATGTCGCTATTTTTAAAGATACCTACGCGGCATTATTAACGCAGTCAGCCAAAATGCCGAGTCCAGATTTTCGGCTAGCTGAAACTGGTGAAAGTGCTGAGGATTTTGCCTTACGTTGTGCAAAAGAATTAGAAGATTATCTCGCTCAACATCACCATGAACTAGCCGCGTTTATCATCGAACCATTGGTGCAATGTGCGGCAGGAATGGGCATGTATCACCCTGTTTATCTCAAGCGGGCGCGTGAGATTTGTAGCCAATACGGTGTGCATTTAATTGCCGATGAAATTGCGGTTGGCTTTGGGCGAACAGGGACGATGTTTGCTTGCGAACAATCAGACATCAAGCCCGACTTTATCTGTTTGTCGAAAGGCATCACAGGCGGTTATTTACCATTGTCGGCCGTGCTGACGACAGATGATGTATATGCTGCATTCTATGATGATAGTACGGCTAAAGCCTTTTTACATAGCCATAGTTATACAGGTAATCCGTTGGCCTGTAGCGCGGCATTGGCGACCTTGGCAATATTTGAAACCGATGATGTGATTAATAAAAATAAACAAACAGCGGCGATAATTAACGATAAAATGAAGGTGTTGACTGACTTGCCAATCAAGCATTTGCGCAATCAAGGTATGATATTTGCCTTTGATGTAAAGACGGAACAAACAACCTTTGCGAATACGTTTTATCAGCAGTCGCTTGAACATGGTTTGTTGCTGCGGCCAATTGGCAAGACCGTTTATTTTATGCCGCCATATGTGATCAATGAAACTGAAATTGATTTCTTGGTGCAAACAACGAAGTTATCAATAGAAGCTTCTTTATGAAAAAATTACTCGTCTCTTTTTGCTTAGTCTTAGTCAGCCATATTGCACAAGCAGGTCTGCCTGCACCAATCGCATTGGCATTAAAAAAAGCAGGTGTTCCTGAGTCTAGTACGTCGATTTATGTGCAAGCAGTTGATGGAAAACATGCGCAATTGAGCCTTAATGCCAATAAGCCGATGAATCCAGCATCCGTGATGAAGTTGGTGACAACCTATGCCGCTTTGGATTTATTGAAACCAACATTTACATGGAAGACCGAAGTGTATCGAGATGGCGTGGTGGAAGATGGTGTCTTGCATGGTAATTTGATTATTAAAGGTTATGGTGACCCTAGTTTTCAAGAGGATGAATTTAGGCGATTATTAGTGAGTGTTCGTCAGCAAGGGCTGAGAGAAATCACAGGCGATTTGATTATCGATAAAAGTTATTTTGCGACGAGTGTTGCGAATCATAAAGTGTTTGATAATGAAAAATGGCGTTCATATAATGCATTGCCTAGTGCCTTTTTAGTGAATGGTCGTCATACCAGTTTTAAATTCACGGCGCATGAGGGCAAGGTGAATATTTCACAAGAGGTTGAATTGCCTGAAGTCAAAATTGTGAACAATATGGCGCTGGTTAAAAATGGCTGCGGCAGTTGGCGTAACCGTTTGACCTATGA
>Ga0307998_1000890_pt1 | contig 16501 bp, 13 predicted proteins | sample Davwhametageno37_FD_203147 | JGI IMG/M metagenome (GOLD analysis project Ga0307998, IMG submission 203147) | Marine microbial communities from Davis Island wharf, Antarctic Ocean - #37 | ecosystem: Environmental > Aquatic > Marine > Unclassified | place: Antarctic Ocean: Davis Island wharf... | reverse complement strand
GATCGTCTTTGAGAATCTGTTCGATATAAGCAATTCCATCTTTCGCATCATGCGGGTGCACGCCAACTACAGCAAAACTGCTCGGATGATTCTCGGCAAATTCAACCGCTTCCCTTGAACTTACTTCGTTCGTACCAATACAAAGCATTTTACGGACATCCGCCTCAACTGCGCGTTCATAGGCCGCAACACCAGTGGTGCCTTCGAAAAGTTCAGAGTCGTGGATATGACAATGCGTGTCGATTAGCATACTATGCTTTCTGCGCTACGGTACCAGGTGTCGAATGTGAATGGATCTTTGGGAACATAACGCCTTCTGATTCTACTATCACGCCAGATTCAAACGTTGTATGAATATGCTTGGCAGTGTTCGGCATAAAGGGTACTAGCAGATCACCGATCTGAAGCAGGTTACCGACACAATGCCCGAGTATCTCATTGAGATGAGCTTCGGCATCGGGGTCAGTATCTCTCGTTTTTGCAACATGCCATGGTTTTACATCGTCTATATATTTATTAAGTGACCGGACATTGAGCCAGACTTGGTCAAGTGCTTTGTTAAATTCGAGCTTCTGCATCGATTCCCGGTACAATTGCATGTCATGCTCAGCCTGTGGCGCGTCACCAATCACTCCGGCCTGATACTGAGTAACCATTTTAGACACACGTGCGACCAAGTTTCCGAGATCGTTCGCTAACTCAGTATTGTACGCGTTTTCGAATTTCTCCCAGGTAAAGTCGCCGTCATCGAGTGTAGGAATATGTCGTGCGAAGAAATACCGAAACGCATCAACACCGTATTGATCAATTATTTCGTTAGGGTCAATGCCGTTGCCAACTGTTTTACTCATCTTGACACCACCACTTGAGATAAAACCGTGGACCAATAATTTTTTAGGAAGCGGTAATCCAAGACCAAGCAAAATAACTGGCCAAATACCGGCGTGGAACCTAAGGATATCTTTACCGACAACTTGTACCTCAGCCGGCCAATAGTCTCTCCATGTGTCGCCGTCTGGGTAGCCAAGTACTGTGATGTAGTTACTCAACGCGTCGAGCCACACGTACATCACCTGGTCCGGGTCTCCAGGTACTTCGACTCCCCAGCTGAGGTTTTTGCGAGGTCGGGAAATAGAGACGTCTTTGACTCCGTCTTTTATCAGTTCTAAAAATTCTTTTTTGCGGAATTCCGGTACGATTTGCATTTTGTTAGTTTCAATCGCTTCACGTATTTGTTCCGTAAATTCGCTCGATCGTAGGAAGTAGTTTTCCTCGCTGACGTGTTCGTACTGCGTCTGATGGTCGGAGCAGACTCCGCCGGTTTCTTCTACTTCTTTGTCAGTAAAGAAAGCTTCATGACCTTGGCAATACCATCCCTCGTAACTATCTTTATAGATATATGGCTTTAGTTGTTGCCAAATGTACTGTACTGCTCCTTTATGATGCCCTTCGGTGGTGCGGATAAAGTCGGTGTAGTCAGCCCCTACTTTTTTCATTAAATTTTCAAAGTGTAGGTATGCTTCATCGACATACTGCTGCGGCGGCATATTGTTTTCGGCAGCTTTGGCCGCGATTTTGTTACCATGCTCGTCGGTACCGACTTGAAAACGAACCTCACGCCCGTTTTGCTTTTGGTATCGACTCCAAATATCTGCCACCAGATAGTCAAGCGCGTTCCCAATGTGTGGTATGCCATTTACGTATGGTATGGCGGTTGTGATGTATAAATTTTTCCCCATTCCTATAAGTATATCAGTTTTACCGCCTCTTAGCGCACGATAGCGACCAGCGCATGCCTTCCGTCGGTCTCTTGCTTGCCTTGCAAGAAATTACTATGCGAAAATAGGCTTTCATCTGTCGTCGTGTCCCGTTCGTCAATCGTAATGTTTTGTATCACTATCCCAGCGTGTAGTAACTGCTCGACAGCAACGTCGTGCAAACTTTTTCCGTCAAAATCATGAAGTGGGTATGCCGTCTTGCTCGCCGCTGGGCTCATAAACACAGTAATGTCTTTTGGGTGTGAACCAAATGTCTGCTGCATGTACTCAATATTTTTAGTGCCGCCGGATTGAACGAGATTGTGCCGCCCCAAATGGGCCATACCTAGCGCGTTGTTCTTTGTATCGTATAGCACTGCGCCAATACAATCAGCCAACGGTAAAAATAACGGAGTTCCAGGGATGAGCGTGAACACGCTATCAGAAGGAATATTGTCTGCATCTTCAACCACGATGTATCGGGCGTAGTCGTCTCCTCCATAAGTAACAACGACAAGTTTCGTAGTATCCGCGGAAATGCTGTGCCGTAGGAGAAAACGATGACGATTCTCTCGAACAGTTACATCGGGTGCGTCGTTTTTCATCGTACCGTCAGCAGCGGTAGACATATATATATCAAGCGTCATACTTGGACTGTAGCTGTTTCCACTGCTCAATCGAAAGCTCTTGCGCACGGGCTTCAATAGGTATGCCGGCTTTTTTTAGCAGCTCATCGACCTCAAATTTTGCCATGTTTAGTCCTCCAGACAATGAGCTCCGTAATTTCTTTCGTTTTTCACCAAAGCCTGCTTTCACAATAGTAAAGAATTCTTTCTCTCGTTCTGGTGCCAGCAATGGTGTCGGGTGAGTTTTCAGTATAATCACCTGCGAATCAACCTTTGGCGGTGGAGTAAAAAATTCTCTGCCAACTTCGATGCCAAGTGAGGTCTCTGCATACACCTGAGCACTGATGCCAAGGATACTCATATCGCCAGGCTTTGCCGCGATTCGTTGAGCAACTTCTTTTTGAACAAGCAATACGGCTATGCGCGGTTTGTTTTGTGCTGTCATAAGCATCTGAACGATCTTGCTGGTAATGTAGTATGGCACGTTGGCAACGACAACGTAGTGCTCGGGTAACGTCTGCAGGTCAAACGACAGTATGTCCTTATTCAAAACTTCTAAGTTCTTACCGGGAAATTGACCTGGCAATTTCTTCGCCAGATCGGCGTCGAATTCTACTGCGATAACGTTCTGTGCGACATTCAACAGTCCACTCGTGAGTGTCCCTAAACCCGGACCGATTTCGAGTACTGTATCGATCGGTTGAATCTGAGCTGAATCGATAATCTCAGACAAGATGAATTGGTCTTTAAGCCAATGTTGGCCAAGTTCTTTCTTAGGCATTATCGGTAGGTATCTGGCAATGTTGAGCCACAGTGTGGCCACGGGCTCCAGCCTCGTCGCTCGTATAACGCACGAGCAGCTGCATCTTGTTCGCCTGGCGAAGCGTTCATGTATTTAGAAGGGTCAGCGACAGTCCCCCAGGTTCCTTGGTCGAATTGATAGGCTCCGTAGTACGGCCCCGCTGGATTTAAACTGTCATACCCACCTTCACACGATCGTAGTTTCGCGAGTGCTGAGGCGAAATCTCCTCCGAAGCTTGGCTTAGAGCCAACGACTTTGACTGTTTTCTTTGGCTTCAGTACCACAACACTTTGGACTTCTTTACGTGCGATCTCTTTACCGTTCTTCATCGTCACTTCATAGGTAATAGTCTTTTTGCCTGGGACACCCTGAGTAGTGATCTTTTCGTAGCCAACTTTGCGGTTACTATCTTGAATAAGTTCTACTGGTGGCGCGATAGCAACGTCATTAGTGATAGTTTGTTTACCATTGCGATAGATTTCTATTTTTAGCCCTTCGGAAATTTGTGTCGACGGTTTTATCGAAAGAGTGTCTTTTTTCCCAAGTGTAATCTTTTTTTCTTTTAAGAAGTCTTCGACAGTCTTTTCTTGAGTATAAACCGTTTCCTTTTTCCCATAGAGTACGAGGTTTATCTTGCTCGCACGAGTGATCATGAGTTTTAAGGCACTACCATTTAACACAATATTACTATTTAGCTTCATCTCTGTTGAGTCTTCATCTCGCAATACCATACCTGCCTGCTCGATAATTTGTTTTGGCGTCTGGTATGCAGACATAACAGCCATCTGCTGCATGCCGTCGACTATCATAATGGGCCGCGCGCGGTAGATATTTACCTGATAGCTACTTGCGACCAACGTTTCATCCAATCCAGGTTCGACTATGTCGTTTTTGTCCATAGGTATATTTTGCTCGGCAAACACGTCACGAAGTGTATCTTTATCAGAAATAAAACTTTTGTCTTCACCTCTGTCGTGTACGGTTATAAGGTGCTCGTCTGTGGATTGGTTCTGAGCCGCATAGACGCGTGGCATACCGGCAAAAAGAGTCACAAACAGAGCGAACGCGCTTGTAATGGCAAGCGTTCTATACGAGAAAAATGAAGTAATAATATATTTCATAACTAAGTGGGTATTACTAGGATTGGTCACCTCAACAAATACTTTCTTTATCATACCATATTATGAGCTGATTTTGACAAGTCGCGCGTATTCGACGTTCAATTTTTTGGTCGTTCCATTCTCGAATGAGACCGATACAGCTAATCCGTCGATATCAACTATCTCACCTTTACCAAATTGGGTCGACTCGACCAAATCTCCGATATCGAAATCGGGAATCTCATCGAATACGGACTGATCTCGAAAGTCCACGTCACGGAGTGAGTTTGAAACATGAGAGGCAGCGCTTCCGAGGTCCTCAAGAAATCGCGACGTGGGATTGTAACCACGTTGGCCAAATTGCAATCGTGATGCTGCGTAACTCATATGAAGTTCTTGGCGAGCCCGTGTCATACCTACGTAGCAAAGACGGCGTTCTTCTTCGAGTTCGCTTGGCCCGGCGTCGAACACTCTGGAATGCGGGAAAATTCCTTCTTCCATACCGACCATAAATACGACAGGAAACTCTAAGCCTTTTGCCGCATGTAGCGTCATGAACGTAACGCTGTCGGTCGTATCTTGTTCGTCGACGCTACTCATCAATGCTATTTCGTCGAGAAAATCTTCGAGGCTCGCGTAGACTACTGCGTCGGATACCAGTGCGCTCAGGTTTTCTTCCCTGTCTTCTGCCTGCGGGGTTCCGTCGAGAGTAAAGGTACGGTACCCGGTTTTTTCAATCACTTGCTCAATTAGTTCGCTCGGCCCAATGCCAGATTCGATTCGTGCTTGCAATACACGCAGCGTCTCCCCTAGATGCACGAGACTAGTACGCGCTTTACCTGTCACTGGTGACATTTCACAATTGATCAGCGCGGAAACAATATCGAGCCCAGTAACCGATTGCCAGTTCAAAAACCGTTCTAGGCTCGTCGCTCCGACACCGCGAGTCGGTACATTGGCAATTCGGCTAAAACTCATACGGTCGTTTGGCTGATACAGCAGGCGTAAGTACGCAGTAATATCTTTGATTTCTTTGCGATCATAAAACCGTACACCACCCACAATCTTATACGGGATTCTGGCCTGTAAAAATGCTTTTTCTAGCGTGTAACTCATCGCGTTGGTACGATACAGCACTGCGAAATCGTCGTTTCTTCGGGCACGAATAGATGTCTGCGCGCTTATCCTGCTAGCAACCAAGTGTGCTTCCTCGAGCTCGTCGTAGGTTTCGTGGATCTGCACGGGGGTGCCTTCACCTTCAGCGGTCCATAGTTTCTTATCAGTCCGAGTTGTGTTTTTCGATATGACATTTTGAGCTGCCTCTAGAATTGCGCCAGTTGAACGATAATTTTGCTCGAGCTTCACTACTTTTGCACCTTTATAATCTCGCTCGAAATTGAGAATGTTTGTAAAGTCAGCACCGCGCCAGCTGTAGATAGACTGCCAGTCGTCACCTACGACGCAAATATTTTTTTCTTCGGAGACAAGACTTTTGACGATAGCGTATTGTGCAGCGTTCGTATCTTGGTACTCATCGATCATGATGTGCTTGAATTTTTCTTGCCATTTTTTTCGGATATCAGGAGATTCTCTGAATAGTCGTACCGTTTCTATCAATAAATCATCAAAATCGAGTGCCGAGGCTGTTTTTCTGGCAATTTCGTATTCTTTATAAATCTGCGCAACCGTTTTTTCAAATGGGTAATTGGCCGAAGCTTCTAGATCAGCGGGTGTCAGTAACTGGTTTTTAGCGTTTGATATCGCAGAGCTGATTGCCCGTGGTTTAATCTGTCGGTCGGTGACCCCTAACTGCCTCATCGCTTGTTTTACGAGCCCTTGCCTGTCGCTTTCATCGTAAATAACGAAGTTGCGACTCACGCCGATAGCGCCACCATCTATCTTCAATAATCGTACGCAAATACCGTGAAACGTTCCCATCCACGGCATGAAAGTACGGGTGTTTGGCTGACCTAGCAATGTCGACAGTCGCTCACGCATTTCCTTGGCTGCTTTATTGGTAAAGGTAACTGCAAGTATTTGCTCTGGCCACACACCTTCGGTTTGGATCAAGTGTGCAATCCGATGCGTCAGGGTTTTAGTCTTACCACTACCGGCACCGGCCAAAATTAAAAGCGGTCCATGAGTTGTAAGGACCGCATCTTTTTGTGCGTCGTTTAGCTCGCGTAAGATATCCATATCTATTTAGTATAACAAGCTTACGCTCAGGCACTAGACGATGTTCAAGAAATACAACGCTGCTGCGCCACCGACACCAAGTAACACTAGCCCTAGTATCCACAGTACAGTCAGCCACCCTGACTTTGCTTTGGCGGGATGACTAAGCGGTTGTGTACTAGAATCGTAGATAGGTGCATGTTCTGCAGCCTCGTTGGTAGGAGTGATCTTGTACTGTTGTGTGATCGAAGTTGCACCACTCATCGGAAGGTTCACTTTGCCGTCAGCCTCGGTGATCTTTGGCTCAATAGGCATTTCAGCAGGTTCGCTCTTAGGGGCAGGCGTCTCAGACATTGTACGACTGTGTCCGGCCTCGACAGCAATGATGTCTTTCTTGAGTTCTTCTGGTAATGGATCTGCTATCGGTTGCTGAGCTGTGCTCATCGTATTTGCTTCCTTCTCATGTAACTCGAACGAACTGTCAGTGGTACTGTCGGGGGTATCAGTACTAGGCTCAGCGTCAGAGGACTGCAATGCAGCATCGTCGCTGTCCCCGCCGAGAGGCCGCTTCTCTACTTTTGCGTTTGGTAAAAACGGAGATGAAAAATCTTTTGGTTCTGTTTCTGGGCGACGTGTTACCTCGGACGATGCTGATATCTCTGACGTTTTAGGCGTATCAGCAAGCGGATTTAGCCCAAGTGCTAGTGGGTCAGTAACTACCGGCGTATCTTCTTTTTTAGCATCGCTCGTTGATTTGGAAGCTGTTTGTTCGTGAAGCTCTATCGGGTCTGGCCAGGTTGGTTCATCTTTTTTCGGAGATTCTGCAGGAGAGTCTTTCTCTTGCCGAGGAAGATCCGACGCCACTACAGGTGTCGCTTCGATTTTTTCGGCAGGCTTACCCGCTGCAATCATCGGCACAGTTCGACGCTTAGGTAAGGTACCGACGCCAGCAGATTTCATATCCGATGAAGGATGCACGACGTCCATAAAGCGACCCGACTTCCGTTGAGAAACGATAGATTTTTGAGCAGGCGCTATAACAGGATTTGTAATCTGTGTAGGCTCAGTATCAGCTGTAGACTGAATCGGATCATCGTTACCGGATGAGGGCGGCTGACTAGCAGTACTATGCACTGGTTCAGTAGAACCCATACTCTTCGTAGTGCCCATCAATGAACTCACTGCTTTATCAAGCTCGTCAAAGTCGATATCTTTCATGCCCACCCTTTCATTTTATTCGTCTCGCTCGTGAGCAGCCTCTATCATATCCGAAAATTCGTGTACGTTTAAGCTAGCTCCGCCAACTAGGAATCCATCGACTTCTTGGATTGCAAGCAGCGATGCTGCATTGCTTCCGCTCGAGCTGCCACCGTATAGTATACGGACACTACTAGCGGCTTCTGCCCCAAAAAGATGTTCAATTTGTTTTCGGATAGCCAGGATCGCTTTTTTGATCTCAGCCGGAGTTGGCGTTGTGTGGTCTCCGAAGTTCTTGCCGCCACTAATCGCCCAGACTGGTTCGTACGCAACAACGATATCTTTTACTTCTTCGGCAGTAAGGTTGGCTAGTCCGCCAACTATTTGGTCATGGAGTATACCAAGCGTCTCGCCATCGGCTTTTTCGGATGCGGTTTCACCAACGCACAATACAGGGATAATGTGGTTGCGCACGGCAGCTTGAACTTTTGACCGGATTTCTTTGTCGTGTTCATGGAATTTATGTCGACGGTCGGAGTGCCCGATAATCGCATATTTCACGAGTCCCCGTAGCTGATGAGCAGACACTTCCCCTGTAAACGGGCCTTCGTCTTTCCAGTATAAGTTTTGCGCGGCTAAACCGAATTTCTTGTGGTCAACTTGCAAGCTAAGCGGCTGCAATGCAAGCATCGTAGGGGCAATGACGACTTCGACGTTTCGATGACCTTTGATTTTCTCATTAAGCGTATGGACAAACACACTCGCCTCATGAATGTTGAGGTTCATTTTCCAGTTAGCCATAATGAGAGTTTTTCGTTGCACGTATTACATTTCTTGCTTATGCTTATTTGTTATTAGTTTATCAGCTACGTTAGCGTGCGTCTAGCAGACTTTCTATCCCTGGTAATTTTTTACCAGACATGAGCTCTAAGCTAGCACCTCCACCAGTCGATACGTGAGAGAAACTTGCACCATTTTTGCTATCCCAGTTCAGTACAAAATCAGCCGTGTCGCCACCACCGATAACCGAGACTACATTGGGATGTGTCGCTAGTGCCAAGGCAATACGAGCCGATCCGTGTGCGAATTTCTCATGCTCTGCAAAGCCAAGCGTGCCGTTCCAGATAACAGTTTTTGCTTTTTCAATATCACGGACAAATCGTTCTATCGTTTCGTCGCCAATATCAAGCGCCATAGTGTCTTTGGGTATCTGCCGGATAGGCACGCTCTTGCGGGGAGATTTTGCATCGGGCGACGTAGCCACAGCCACATCTACCGGCAACTGCAAAAAGCCGTCAATAGCGTCTTTTCCGACTTTTTTTAGCGCTATCTGGTAGATTTGCTTCACTTCGTCCACTTGGTTGGTCTCGCATTTGCTTGTGCCGACATCTACTCCGCGAGCATGCAAAAAAGTGTTCGCCATAGCGCCACCAATAAGTATTTTTTCGGCGATAGGTTCGAGTTTCTCGATAATACCGATTTTGTCAGCTACTTTTGCACCGCCGAGTACAGCAATTAGAGGATGTTTTGGGTCCTTCATAACAGACGATATAGCGACAAATTCTTTTTCAAGCAACAATCCACCAACACCCGGTAGGCACATCGTGATTGCGTCGGTACTAGCGTGTGCCCGGTGTACAATACCAAAGCCATCTTGCACAAAGTAGCTCGCACCTGAAGCTTTGGCTACTTGTTCTGCAAATGCCATATCGTTGGATTCTTCCTCTGCATGAAAACGGAGGTTCTCGAGCAGCACGATGCTTCCTCGTGGTGATTTTTTGACGCCCATCTTTGCTATGTCGCCTATACAGTCTCGTACGAATACCACTTCTGGCTTTACGTAGTCTTCTAGGCGCTCGGCGACAGCCTTTAGGCTATAGGCGGTGTCTTTGCCCTTCGGCCGGCCAAGGTGAGAGATGATGACAATCTTGCAGCGTTGCTCAAGTAAATAGTTGATAGTAGGGATACTCGACATGATCCGAAAATCGTCGCCGATAGTGCCATCTTCTTCGAGTGGTACGTTGTAGTCTGCACGCAAAAGAACGGTTTTACCCGCAACAGGAACGTCCTTAATCGTCTTTTTGTAGAATCCCACCATTACTATTGTTAGTTTAGCACGCGCACCCGGATGGTGTCAGTAGCTCCGACTTGCCCAGGTTGACGACCACTCACGATGACCACAGATATTTCCCCTTCGTCTGTAAAAAACCCACTCGCTTTTAGTTCCTTAGTGAGTTCAAATCCAGCTTTTTCGCCGTCAGGACGTACAAAGCTTTTATTCGCATAGCTAAGGGCCAGCTGTTGTGACGCCCGCAAAGAGCTCGTCACGCTGATAATTGGAAGATTTGGGCGATGAGATGCGATGTTTGCCGCAGTTGCACCGGACTTCGTTTCGGCGACAATTGCAACTGCTTCGAGTTGTTCGGCAAGCTTGACTGCAGCTTCGCTGATGGCGTTTTGCTGTGTTTTGTCATCGGCAACAAGCATTTCGTGCATAGGAGCAACCGGAACGTTTTCCTGAGTATGGATAATTACCTTTTTCATTGCTCGAACTGTTTCTATAGGGTACGACCCGTTTGCCGTTTCATCGCTGAGCATCACTGCATCGGCACCTAGAATCACCGCGCTAGCGACATCACTCACTTCTGCTCGAGTTGGCTCAGGACTGTCGACCATACTGGCCATCATCTGAGTTGCGACAATACTTAATTTTCCATATTTACGACACAGAGCGATTATCTTTCGCTGCACGATAGGCACGACTTCCGCTCCCGCTTCTACCGCTAAGTCTCCTCGAGCTACCATTACACCATCGCTCGCTTTTACGATCTCTTCGAGCGCTTCGGTCACTATGGCTGCTTTTGTTTCTACTTTGGCGATAATTCGAGCGGTTGAGCCAAGATCCGTCAGTATCGCCCTGAGCTGATGTATGTCATCTGCGCTCTGCACAAAACTAAGCGCGACGTAGTCGATGTCTTTGTCTGCCCCGTAGTGGATATCAGCTATGTCTTTTTCGGTCAAGATGTCACCGCCAAAGTCTGTGTCTGGCAAGTTGATGCCTTTACGGCTCATAAGCACTCCGTCGTTCTCAATCCGTACTTTTATCGCGGTGTCAGACGTTACCTCGGTAACCGTTGTTTTTACCTTGCCATCGAAGATGTAGATAGGCTCACCGATATTCACCTTTTTAGCTAGATTGTATTGAATAGGCAGTACATTGTCGTGGTGCTCGGCTGCATTGTCTAAAATAATTTCTTCGCCTGCTTTTACCTCTATATCGTTCGTCAGAGTGCCCAGCCGGATTTTTGGACCCTGCAAATCTTGTAAGATAGCAACTGGCCGATTCATGTTGTTACTGATTTCGCGTACCCATGCAATTTGCGTATCGCGTTCCTCGTGAGTGCCATGACTGAAGTTGAGTCGGAATCCGTTTACCCCTGCTTTCGCTAGCGCCTCAACCGATTCGTAGCTATTTGTTGCCGGGCCGAGTGTGGCTAATATTTTTGTTCGTTTAAAGATAGTGCTCATATATATAAGTATATCATCCGACTCTCGGGGAGCTGGCAAATAGCTAACTCTTTTCAAACCGGTAAATATTTGGTACTATGGTGCGAGTTTGGTCTTATCGTCTAACGGTTAGGACACCAGGTTTTCATCCTGGCAATCCGGGTTCGATTCCCGGTAAGATCACCAAATTAAATACGTCACTTCATGTGGCGTTTTTAATTTGGCTATGTTCTCAGAGAATCGAGCTCGGATTATTTTGCCATAGGCAAAATGTAATCCTGGTTCGGTGTAGCGGAGAAAGGAAACTCGCACTTGTGCGCGTCCCTTTCGAAGCGGAAGAGGCTTCAAAGCCGATTTCCCGGTCTCAATGACAGAATTTAGCCGATACTAGAACAAGAAGCAACGCGCATTGTTATCGCATCGAAGCGCTGGACCGGTAAGATCACTATAAAAAGCATCTCACTACCTGGTGAGATTTTTATACTACAATATTACACTTGTGTTTATTTAATTTTAGTATATAAGCATTGACAGTATGCATTTTTTGTGATAGTATTGAAATATCCTCAGTGAGATGGTGGATACGGAGTGGTGATGCCTACCTAGCGTAGGGTCTAGCTTACTGACGCCCTTTCTCGCCTTCAGAGGTGTCGCTTAACAATTTAGTCAAGTACATATAGATTGTTTGCGACAATTGATTTTAACAATTAAGAAAATCGCAAACTAGGTAGACATGGGTTTTTAATCCGTTCGGCTGAGCTTTTACGAGCTCGCTTTGAGCGCATTATGATCCAATCCACCAATTACTACAGTTCAATCGTTCATTTCTCCTTTTCTCTGAAGAAAAGCACGACTCTCATCGAGATACTATGTCTTTATGAGTGTCGTGCTTTCTCAGGAAGTGCGAAAGTGGCAGATTGCCGCGAACCCCGCGGCAGGTCGCCACATTTCGTCCTTAGGAGGACACCATGTTCAATCACTTCAAGCACGTTATGCTCGTCATGTTCATTTCCTTGATGCTCGTCGGCTTAGTGGGCATTCAGCCTGCCAACGCCGCCAGCGAAAGAAACACGAACGACGAACCACAGAGCTGCGTCAACGTCGATACAACTGCCGGCAACGGTAATTGCGCCGACGTCGTCCAGAGCGAGTCATACTCCAAAAGTGGAGCGACCTCCAAGGTTGTTTCGGTCAACGGAGTGAAGCTCCGCTCCAAGGTGACCGTCCTCGCCAATATTAAGGCGAAAGGAACACCTCAGCGCGAACAAACCAACTGCTTCCGTACCAATCGGAGTATGAAGTCTTGGACCTCCTATAACGCGGAAGGCTCCACCGGTTGGCACTGGAAGACGTACCCTAAGGGGTATCGATTCTGCCGTATCGGTGGCAAGGTCCGTGATCCGCTGTGTCACAACATGGTCAAGATTGGCGTTCCGAAGAGCAAAGCTCCGAGGAATGCCATCGAGGGCAAGGTCAAGATTGTGAAGGTGATCGTCTACAAGGCTAAGGCTATTGCCAAAGCCGACGAGAAGGTAACCTCTCGCGCCAAGGCATGGTGCAACACGAATTCTTCCACCGCTTATGGCGATGCGAAGAGCTCTGCAAGCGCCCGAGCTATTGGCCGAGCATCCTTGAAGGGTCGCAACAAGACCAAGCTCATTGCGAAGGTTGAAGCGGCTGCTCAAGGTAATCTGACTGCCCAGTTGGATGGTCAGAGCATCACTGACGTCAAGGCGAGAGTGCGCGCAAGCGCATTCGTCAAGACGACCAGTGAGGCTTCGGCACGAGCGGGTTGTACCAGCAACAACAACAACCCGCAACCGCCACCATCCGAGCAGACTTGCGAGAGCACGTATGGCCCGGGATATTCGGGAACATACCCCAATTGCGTCAAGGACGGGACGAGCACGCCTCCCCCGCCGCCCAACGCCCCGGGTCCCAACCCGAGCCCGAGTCCCCAAGACCCGAGCCCGACGCCCAGTCAGTGCTACGACCCCGCAACGGGTCAGCCAGTAAGTCCGGGAACCCCCGGTGCGTACTGCTGAGGCATGCTTCAATAAGCACCTGAGGAGGTGAAGCAACTGTAGTATTTGGTGGCGCCATGTGCATTACGATTCGAGGTCGATTTTGATTTCATCGTAATGCACTGGCTCACCACCTCTTAAAGACCAATGTTTACCTAGTTTGCGATCTATATTATAACCACATATTCCTTTTACGGAATAGAAAGAGAGTCTAACATTATGAAAACTCGTATGATCGTAGCGTCTGCAGCAGCAATGCTCAGTATTATCGCTACGCCTCTTACTGCGTCTGCAGCCTTTTTTCCTGCAGATCGTGAGACTTACACATGTACAACCCCAACGAATTGTACTGGTGCAGACCACGTTACATTCAACTCATTTACTAACAATCCAGTTGTTGGTGATGAACGACCATTTTTTGCAGGTAGCCTTGGCGGTGCAAACGTGCAAGATCGTATACAAGTAAAAGACGGTGATGTTATCACCCTCCGAGCTTACGTTCACAACAATGCTGACGCTACCAAAATGGGGAGTACAGCCGCAACTGTTGCTAAAAATGTAAAAATCAAGGTTCTTGTTCCATCTGCTAGTCAGAAAGACTCAAACCTTGTTTCATTTATTAGTGCAGATAACGCTCAGCCTGGCACAATTAACGATACAATGAGCCTGTTCGCAGACAAAAATTTTACCGTTAAATACGTTGCTGGTAGCGCACAGTTCCGTCACGCTGCAGATGGTGTCAACCAAAAAACTGTTGCCGTTAATGACAGTATCGTTACAAATAGCGGTGCGTCACTAGGTAATATCACTGGTTGTTTCGCTTATTCTGGATACGTAACACTTCAGGTGAAGGTTTCTATCCCAACAGAACCTACGACTCCAACACCAGTCACACCGGAAACACCTACCACTCCAGAGACACCAGTCACACCGGAAGAACTTCCGACAACTGGTGCTGGAAGTTCCGCACTAGCGATGATCGCACTAGCTGCAACAGCCGCTGCAACAGCGTACGCTGTACAAAGTCGCCGAAAACTACTTGGCTAAATATATCCACAGAGTCTGACCGCTCCCTCCCCTGAAGCATCAGCCTCAATCCCGGAAGAACCCATCGTTACGATGGGTTCTTTTATTTGCGTGATTCAGTGTTGTGCATAATACTTGTGTTTATTTGACAAAAGTGTCATAAGGTATTGACATAACTAAATGTTTATGATAAAGTTGTATAAACACCTGTGAGAGGTGAGACACCTGGGGTACGCTCTAGGGAAAAGGTATAAACGTATTACACACCTGTGAGGAGGAAATGTAATGAAGAATAAACTACTAGGATTTGCGGTTGCTCTTGCTTCCGTAGCAACTATCGGAGTCGTACAACTAACCACCAATGCAGCTGAACCAGGCAAAGTTGGCAACGCGCCACTTTGTAAAGTAACCGCTGTCGGAGAACGTGCAAGCGCGTTTAAAATCAACGGTGCTAATACACTTGCAACTGTTGAGTACAAAGTAACTGGTAAAAAAGGGTGTAAAACCCAAGTATCGACTAACTCTTTCAATGCCCCAAGCATAAATGGTAAGCCATACGACAAGCAGGTCTTGTTCAAACGAGTGACAAAGATTGTAACTCCAGGCACATACAAGAACTCAGTTGGAATCCCAACAAACAAAGCTAAAGGTTGTTTCTACCAAGTTGATCTAACGTACGGTACACGCAACGTTACTCCGGTCATTGCGTATGGCCACGGTAAAGTGAATAGCTGTAAAAATACACCAACTCCTAAAGAAAAAGTTGTTGTATGTAACGGTCTAAATCGTAAAACAATTAACCGAAATACCGTACAATTCACAGCCAAAGCTGTGGCAAAGAACGGTGCAAAGATCAACGGCTACCTATTTACAGTCAAAAAAGGTTCAACTGTCGTAAAGAACGACAAAGTAAAAAGCCCAGTATATACATACACAATGCCTGAAGCTGGCGATTACACAGTACAGGTCACAGTACTTTCAAGCGAAGGTAAAGTAACTGGTCCAAACTGTACTAAGCCTATCAGCCTGAAGCCAGTCGTAACGCAAGAGCTAACGCCTGCAGTCGCTATCGACAAACTAGTTGAAGGTGCAGACTACTATGCAACAGAAGCAGGTGTAGAGTACAAGTACCAGATCAAAGTGACAAACACTGGTGAAACTACCCTATCAGACGTTGCGGTAAGCGACACTCCAGAAAATGGCGTTACCCTACTCTCTGCAAGCAACGGTACTATCACAGGAAATACATGGACATATTCCATCCCTGAGCTAGCGATCGGTGCGAGCGCAGACTTCACTCTCACAGCAGAAGTTCCAACATACCTAGCCGGAAAGATCAACAACACAGCCTGTGTCGATGCTCCAACAGTTCCCGGCAACCCAGACGACTGTGACGACGCAGTAGTTGAAGTTGAAGAACCAGGCAACACAATTGTCTGTAACCCTGAGACAAACGAAACTATCAGCGTAGAAGACAAAGACGCAGACAAGTACGTACCAGTTGGCAGCGAAGAATGTGAAGAGACTCCTGTAACTCCAGAGACTCCCTCTACTCCAAACGAAGTATCCCCTGAAGAGCTTCCGACAACAGGTCCTGCAGAAACAATTCTGCAACTTGTCGGAGCAACATCACTCGCTGGTGCAGGTAGCTACTACCTCACAAGCCGACGCCAAGGCTAAGAGTTTTTACTCTCAGCAACGTCACAAACATCCACTTGGTTCACTCCAGGTGGATGTTTGCTATACTATGCACATATGGCAAAGCAAAAAAAGAAACGAAACAAAGTGTACCGTGGTGCAGACTCAAAACTGGTGACTCCGAAGGTAATAAAAGTCGAAGCAGCAAACCGGAGCAAAGTTGGTCAGTACATGTTCGAACGAAAGAAGTTCGCAAAGCCGATTACGATCGCCGCATCGATACTGTTCCTTATTATCTTGGTACTATACTTTCTTGTGGATATTATCTTTTTTAGATAGTAATTTAGTCTGATCAATTGGCAGCGTAAATCCAAACGTACTACCCTTGCCTGGCTTTGATTCAAACAATACATCACCGCCATGGGCAACGATCACTTTTTTCGCTAAGTATAGCCCTACACCCGTACCGTCTGGCCGCTGCTTACGGGCGTTTGTCGCTCTAAAAAACTTTCCAAACAAGTGAGCTTGTTCGATTTTTGGTACCCCTATACCGGTATCTTTCACCTTCAGTACGACGTTGTCTGACTGTTTCAACAACTCTACTTTTATCACACTTTCTGGGTGCGAGTAATAGATCGCATTATCTATG
>Ga0307998_1000889_pt1 | contig 16515 bp, 17 predicted proteins | sample Davwhametageno37_FD_203147 | JGI IMG/M metagenome (GOLD analysis project Ga0307998, IMG submission 203147) | Marine microbial communities from Davis Island wharf, Antarctic Ocean - #37 | ecosystem: Environmental > Aquatic > Marine > Unclassified | place: Antarctic Ocean: Davis Island wharf... | reverse complement strand
TAAAATGAGATAGTAATTGCTGTGCAACTGGCATTTCAAACTCAGGAGCTTCTGTTAATGAAACTCTTATTGTATCTCCAATTCCATCAGCCAAAAGAGTTCCTATTCCTACTGCTGATTTTATTCTACCATCTTCACCTTCACCAGCTTCAGTAACTCCTAAATGAAGAGGATAATTCATTCCTTCTTGTATCATTTCGGCCACTAACATTCTATACGCCTGCACCATAACTCTAGTGTTAGACGCTTTCATGGAAAGGATAATTTCATGATAATCTTCATCTCTGCAAATACGTAAAAACTCCATTGCAGATTCTACCATTCCTTTTGGAGTGTCTCCATATCTGCTCAATATCCTGTCGGATAAAGAACCATGATTTGTACCAATTCGCATAGCGGTTCCGTGCTCTTTACAAATTTTTACAAGTGGGGTGAACTTTTTCCTTATTCTTTCTAGCTCGTTTGTATAACTTTTATCAGTATATTCAATTTCTTCAAACTTCTTTTTGTCAGCATAATTACCAGGATTTACTCTTACTTTATCTACAATGGTAGCTGCAATTTCTGCTGCATTTGGAGTGTAATGTATGTCAGCAACAATAGGAGTAGTATATCCTCTTTTTAAGAGTTCCTCTTTAATATTTTTCAGATTGTGAGCCTCCTTTTTGCTGGGTGCAGTTATACGTACTAGTTTACAGCCTGATTCAATCATTCTTATGGATTCAGATACAGTAGCTTCTGTGTCCATAGTATCAGAAGTGGTCATGGACTGCACATAAATAGGATTGTTTCCCCCAAAAACTAAATTTCCTACTTTGACCTCACGTGTTTTGAATCGTGAATATTGGGTTAATGAATTACAATATTTCATTTATATTTTTACTACTTTTTTAGTTATTTCTTCTTTGGAGTTAGATATTTTAATGAAATAAATTCCATTTTCAAATTGCTCTAAGTTTATAATTTCTGAAGTGAAGCCTGAGTTGGTTATTGTTCTTTCCAAGATTATTTTTCCAAGATTATCTTGAAGTGTTAGTTTTGTTTTTTCATTTGAGATACCTTCAATCGTTAAGATTTTTTTTGTTGGATTAGGGAAAATTTCCCAATTACTATTTTGCTCAGCTGAAGTCGTATTTTGGGCATTACCAACCGAAAATTGATGAATAATATTTGTTCCAAAATTTGCATTAAAAGCTTTTAACCATGAAGCTCCTATTTCGCGAAAACGCACCATGCCTGCCCCTTCTCCATTTAACCAATCAATATCTAATCCATCTTCATCTGTATCATTCATAACAAATGTATAGCAACCTTTTATAAAAGTCAAAGTATCTTTATAATCTGAATTCACAATCAAATTTCCGCTTGAATATTCGATATTTCCATTTTCATTATATAAATCCCAAGAAGTTTCTGATATTTGTGAAGAGCCAATTGATCCTGCATTTGTATTTACAAAAAGCACAAAATTTTCAGGATATTCCGGTACATTTTCAAATTCACTTTTCATAGTGTTGTTTGCTATATAATCATCTACTTGTCCGTTAGGGTTAGAAAGTATTACTTCAAATGTATTTTCGCTTCCCGACCAGTTACTTAGTTTTGGTAGTTCTACCTCTTCTGTTTCAAGGAATGCTAAGTTTCCAGTCCAACTATATGTATGAGAGGTGCCTCCTGATACTTTGTATTCGATATCCAAATTAGTTAACGGGCTACTTCCATAATTTCTGATAATAATTAAAGGGTTTCCGCAAATAGGGTTTTTACGGCTATATTCATCTTTTAATGAAGGTTTGATAATGTCAATTATTTCAGCTGAATTTGAAAAATTAGCATCTTCATATTGAAATAATTGACATTCAATTATATAGGATGGAGTTTGAGTTCCACTCCAGGAATAAGATTGGAAATCAATATTTAGTTCAATAGAATCTCCTGCTGTAATATGAGGTGTTATTTCATGGTTAAAAGCTTGAGCTCTTTTTCCTGGACACCAGTTTGCTCTATCATAAATCCAAGTTCCCCCTTGAGGGTAAATAGGATTTTCTCCACAATCTGCATCCCAATTGTATTGCGTATGAGTAAGAGACCCATCAACTTTCACAAAATAATCAATTGGCTTAAACTCAGCAGCAGAAGCATTGTTGTCAAACCCATGTCCTGTTGTTGTCATTTTTACCATTGCTAGAGAACTATTTGCTTCAATAAATTTTGTTTGCGGTATTAATTTATTGGCTTCAAAGTCGCTTGAAGTAGTATAGTTATATCCACCACTATAAATGTTTTCAACTTTTACAACATCTCTAGCTGGCGTTCCTTCAATAAACTCAAAATCAAGGGTAGCACTAAATCCTGATGACCAACCACTATAATGACATCTAATTTCAACAGAATCTCTTAGAATTTGAATAAAATCAGTAACATCAAATACTGTTGTAAACTCCCAGTTGTTTGCTAAACCACTTCCGTAAGGCGTAATTACACGTGCCAATTCATAATTTTCAATTACATCATAGATAGTATACCAAGTGTAATTAGTAAGGTAAAGTGATGTATTAGCAGATACAAAATTTGAGTCAATGATGTTTCCTGAACTATCAAATTCCATATTGTAGTAATTAGCCATCCAACCACTTAATGTATCAGTAGAAATTGTTGGGTTGTTAGTATCGTTAAACTCTATTATTTCATAATGCGTATTTAGAGTTGAATCTATAGTATTAGTTGTGATGTCCCAGAAATGAAAATAAGTTGAGTCACTACTGTAATGTATAGAGTCTGTTATGGTTCCGTTTACTGTAAACAAAGGAGCTGTTTGTTGTGTTGAATCAATTTCTCCTGTTCTGTGTCTAACAAAAATTTGAGAAGTATAATCCCAATCAGAGCAACCGCCAGTAGCGCAGCCCATAGTATAATTTAAGTATACTTTTCGGTAGTCTTTTGTTGCGTCAGGAAGTTCGCCCCATTCATCATAATTTCCGTACCAAGTCATGTCAGTATGATCGTGTATACGAACAGTTGTTGTGTCTCCTGCAATTAATGTTATACAAAATAGGGTGGCAAATAAAGAGAGTAATGTTATTTTCATAATCTGAGAAATTTATGCTACAAAGTTAGGTTTAATTTTCAATTTCAGTAACACCGCCCGAAACGATTAATTTCATAATTTCAGATGAGGGTTTTTCAATTGGGGTGATATAGGATTTTTCTACTACAAAAAGTTGCCCAGAAAAAGCATAAGAGTGTGGAAGATAGACTAAAATTTTCCCACCTTTAATTCCTAATGAACTTAAATTTTCATTTGTTATAAAACCTATACGTTCAATAGTTGAATTTTCATATAGTTTAATAAGTACAGCTTGATTAAATCCTTTCTTTTTGCCTACAAAAGTTTGCATCAAATCTTTCATTGATGAGTAGATAGTCCTTAGTAAAGGAGCTTTTTTTAGTAGTCGTTGAAAAAAGGAATTAATAGGGCTAGCAATAATGACTGAACCTGCAAAACCAATAAATGTAATAATTGCAATAATTACAGTTAAACCAAGTCCAGGAAACTGAAAAGGGAGTATTCCATCAATTTTTTGAAATGCCCAATAGACAACATAGAATGTTACTGATATGGGAACAATGTACAGTAAACCTTGTAAAAAATAATTAATAATTTTTTTCATACTTTTAAACTTTAATTTTTGTTTGAAGTATAAAGGTACTAATCTTTAAAATATATAGCCATGAAAAAAATAGTTTTTCGTTTCATTTTTCTTTTTGGATCCGTTTTATTTCTTCCTCAAAGTAGTTTTGCTCAAGTTGTAATAAAATCAAAACACAACAAAACAACCAATAAAGTAGTACTAAAAAAAACTAATCGTAATAAAGATATTACGGTTAAAAGGCGTCCATCTCATCAGCATTCTTCAAGAGTTGTTGTTGCAAAACCAAGCCGGCCGCATGTAATTGTAAAACGCCCTAACAACATCCGAAAAAATTATATTTGGGTGGAAGGACGCTGGAAATGGAGTGACTTTTATAGAGAGTATATTTGGGTAAAAGGACAGTGGATACGCGAAAGAAGCGGACATTATTGGGTGTCAGGTTTTTGGGAGGTCAGTTTAGACGGATTTATTTGGGTTGAGGGTTATTGGGGTCGTTAGTTTCTTATCATATTCTCGTGTTGAAAAGTATTATTATTCATTTCTATTTTCACTTCCTTCCTTTGTAGTTTTGAAAATATAAAAATTTTTAAAATGAAAAAGTCTATTTTATGCCTTAGTGCTATTCTATTATTAGTCAGCTCATGCGTTGCACCTAAAATTCATAATTCTTTATTGTCTGAACACGAGAAGGCAAACAATAAGTTAAATGCAAGTGAAAAAAAGGTATTGCAATTAAACAGCGCCTTAGAAGAAAAAGAAGGGAAAGTCCTTATTATTGAAAATCAGCTTGCTGAATTAAGAAATGATTCTGTTCAGAATGGAAAGGCACTTACTATTTTACAAGATAGGTATAATGAACTTAGTGATACTTATGATTTACTGACATCCAAGAACAGTAGATATATGGCGGACAAAGCCAAGGAGACAAAGAAATTATTGGAGCAATTAGAGCAAGCTCAAACTGCACTTTTTGAAAAAGAGGATGAATTAAATAATCTATCTAACTCGCTAGGGGTCAAGGAGGAAGAGTTGAAATTAGCAGAACAGGAGTTGTCCGCTCGTTCAATAAGAGTTACCGAGTTAGAAACTATTATTAATAGGAAGGATTCTATGGTTACTGCCTTGAAAAAATCAATTTCAAAAGCTCTAATTGGTTTGGAGGGAGAAGGATTAACTATTGAAAAGAGGAACGGAAAAGTATATATTTCCTTAGAAGAAGATTTATTATTTGCTTCAGGAAAATATGTAGTAAATAGTGGAGGTGTTACAGCACTTAATAAGTTAGCAACTGCTTTATCAACCCAAACAGATTTGGAAATTTTAGTAGAAGGACATACGGATGACATTCCTTTGAGTGGGAAAGGATTGGTTAAAGATAATTGGGATTTGAGTGTAATGCGTGCGACCAATGTTGTGAAAGTGCTTACAAAAAACCCAAGTTTAAATCCTTTACAATTGACAGCTGCTGGAAGAGCAGAATTCGTACCTATTGCTAGTAATGAAACAAAAGAAGGTAGAAGTTCTAATAGAAGAATCGAAATGATTCTTTCTCCTAATTTAGATGATTTGTTTGACCTATTAGAGTAGTATGAAGTATTTACCTTTAATTCTATTATGTCTGCTGGCATTTTTCTTTTTAAAGAAAAGGTTTTTTGATAATACTGATTATAAAGCTATGCTTGTAAGTGGTGGAATCATTATTGATGTTCGCACAGAGGCCGAATTTTATTCGGGACATATTGAGAATTCATTAAATATTCCATTGGGTGATTTACCTTCAAAGCTAGACTATTTAAAGGATAAAAACCAAGCGATTATTACTTGTTGTGCTTCTGGGATCAGAAGTGCAGGGGCAGCAAAATTACTTTCTGCTAAAGGCTACAATAATGTAGTGAATGGTGGTGGTTGGTCCAGTTTGGAAAGTAAGCTGAAATAAAACTGATATGTCAGTTTTCAAATTTAAAAAGTTTTCCATAATACAAGAAAAATCAGCAATGAAAGTGGGTACTGATGGAGTGCTGCTAGGTTGCTGGGTAGCTTGTGAGAAAGCAAACAATATTTTAGATATTGGATGTGGTACAGGCTTAATAACATTAATGCTTGGGCAGAGAAGTTTAAACAGTAATGTTATTGGAATTGAAATTGATAAAATAGCTAGCCAAGAAGCACAGTTAAATAGTAGTAATTCTGATTGGGAGGAAAGAATTGAAATCAAGCATACTTCTTTGCAGCAGTTCACTCCCCAATTAAATTTTGATTTAATAGTTAGCAATCCACCTTTTTTCCCTCAAAATAAATCCCAACAAAGCAGAGATATTGCAAGGCATGCCAACACGCTTTCTTTTGAAGAGCTGATAGGTAATGCTGCTAAGCTACTTGCAGAAAAAGGGATTTTCTCTGTAGTAATTCCTAAAAATTCTGAAGAATATTTTTGTAAAATAGCTGCCGTTCACAATTTGTATTGCAATAGGGTTTGTTATATAAAAGGGAGTGAAACATCACAGGTGAAAAGAGTTATGATGGAATTTTCATTCATTAAAACTGTAGTCTTAACCGAACACCTTACTATTGAAACATCAAGACATAATTACACAGATAAGTACATTCAGTTATGTAAGGAATTTTATTTAAAGATGTAATTTTAATTGTTCAGTAGGTGTGAATGCAGGAACTCCTCTTTTTTTAGAAAAATCAAAAATAAATTATATTTATTAAGTATATAACTTTAAAAATAATTGTATAATTAAAGTAATAGTTTTAATATTGCATTATTAATTTAAAGTTATAACTTTATGAAAAGTTTAAAAGTTCAATTTTTTTTAGATGAAACTCAAGACAAATTAAATCCTTTTTCTGTTTTAAAATCAGAGATAAAACCAGATAAAGGTTGGGTTAACGCTATTCGTGTTTCAATTAAAATGTCTTTAAGGCAATTAGGAGAAAGGCTCCATATCACACCGCAAGGAGTAAGAGATTTGGAGAAAAGAGAAAAAGAAGGTGCTATTACAATTAATACCTTAAAAGAAGTTGGTCGTGTTTTAGATATGGATTTGGTTTATGGCTTTATTTCTAGGCACAATAGCTTGGAGGATATGATTGAAGAAAGAGCAAGAGAAATTGCAGAAGAAGTTGTACTAAAAACAAGGCAAACTATGCAGCTAGATAATCCAAGGGAATCTGAAATTGACATAAAAAAAGCCATTCAACAAAAAACATATGAAATATCATCTAAAATGCCATCTAATTTATGGGATTAGTTTTTTTGCAGTATGTGTTTAGCTAAACAGATCTGTGATGATAAGAATAATTTGGGGACTAGTTAATAATAATGCTTAAGTTTGAGGACTTTAAAACAATAGATTAACAAACAATTATGAAAAAATTTAAATTTGCAATAAGTTGTGACTTTTATTTGAATTTTCTGACAAATAAATTTGTATCAAATCCAAAAAAATCCCAGCATAAATGCTAGGAATCTTCTTTTGCGGTGAGGAAGGGATTCGAACCCCCGAAACAGTTTCCCGTTTACACGCTTTCCAAGCGTGCGCCTTAAGCCACTCGGCCACCTCACCAATTGGGCAGCAAATCTAAAAAATTAGTTGGTAATCTCGCCCCTTATATTTTTTTGTAATTCTGTCTTGATTTCTTCATCATTTAATCCTTTTCCTAACAAGAACATCAGCTTAGTAATAGCAGCTTCAGTAGTTAAATCTTTCCCTGAAATAACACCTGATTTCCCAAAAGGTTCACTGGTTTCGTATTGTCCATCAACTGCACTCCCTTGTAAGCATTGAGTAATGTTAACTAGGATTTTTCCTTCTTTATTAGCTGTGCTAAGTAAAGCACTTAGTTCGGGTGTGGTAGGCGCATTTCCTGCCCCAAAACTTTCAATTACAATTCCCTTAGCACTATTTATAATCGCTTTAATAGTAGTAATAGTAATCCCAGGAAAGAATTTTAAGATAGCCACATCATTACTCATATTTTGATGAACAATTAGTTTTGTATCTTGTGGTTTCGTAAGAGATGATTTATATTTGATATTCACACCTGCTTCTGCCAAAATTGGGTAGTTGGGAGATTCAAAAGCCTCAAAATGCTCGGTATTTACTTTTACCGTTCGGTTTCCTTTGTACAATTGATCTTCAAAAAACACACATACCTCACTTACTTTTCCGCTAGTTGCAATTTCTACAGCTGTAATTAGGTTTTCTTTAGCATCACTTCTTCTTGCTCCAATAGGAATTTGCGAGCCAGTAAGTATAACTGCTTTGTTCAGCCCTTCTAACATAAAGCTCAATGCTGATGCTGTATAGGCCATGGTGTCCGAGCCATGAAGAATAACAAAACCATCATATTTTTTGTAATTTATTTTAATAAGATTTGCTATTTCTGCCCAAACAGTAGGATTCATATTACTAGAATCAATAGGCTTGGCAATACTTATATTATCCAAATCGACATCTTCACTTTTTAACTCAGGAATTGCTTTTAGTAACTCATCAAAATTAAAAGGAACTAAGGTATTCTTTTCCATATCTTTTACCATTCCGATAGTACCTCCTGTATAAATAAGTAATATTTTTTTATTTATCATAATCCGAATAATTTTTTTGCGTTTAAGGTCGTAATTTTTGCCACTTCTTCTATGTCTATTTGCTGTACTTCTGCTAGTTTCTCTGCAATATTTATAATGTATTTACTCTCATTCCTTTTTCCTCTAAAGGGAGTTGGAGCAAGGTATGGAGCATCCGTTTCTAAAATTAAATGTTGGAGTTCAATTGCTGAAATGGTTTTATCTAATCCTGAGTTTTTAAAAGTCAAGACTCCTCCAATTCCTAAATAAAAACCTCCTAAACTGATAACTCTTTGGGCATCTTCAATACTTCCGGTAAAGCAGTGAAAGACACCTCTTAAGTTTTCATCATTCAACTTTTCAATAATTTCAATGGCCTCAGCAAATGAATCGCGCACATGTATAGCGATAGGTAGCTTGTTTTTTTTGGCTAATTCAATTTGATGAATAAACGCCTTTTCCTGAATTTTTAATTTTGTTTTGTCCCAATATAAGTCCAAACCAATTTCACCAACTGCAATATATTTCCCTTTTGCTAATTCCTGCTCTACATGTAGTAGTTCAGCCTCTATGTTATCTTCATTTACATCACAGGGATGTAAGCCCATCATTGGGAAACAATTTTCAGGAAATTCATCACAGAGTTCTAGCATCCCCTTGGTGTATTCACTTGATATATTAGGGAATAAAATTGTAGAAACGCCAGAAGAAATCGCGTTATTAATCGCCTGAGTTCTATCTTCATCAAATTGACTGCTGTATAAATGGCTATGGGTATCAATAAATTGCATGACTGCAAAACTAGGATAAATTTATTAGTTTTACCATGTGCAAGAAACACTTAAAATATTAGTTGTCCGATTCTCCTCAATTGGTGATATTGTACTCACCACACCAGTGGTTCGAATGCTTAAAAAACAACTGAATGCTCAGGTGCATTTTTTAACCAAATCAGCTTATGTTCCGCTTTTAAAAAACAATCCTTATATCGATTCAGTATATCAGATTGAGAATTCTATTACTGAGGTAATTGCTGATTTGAAAAAAGAGAAATATGATTATGTAATTGATTTACATAATAATTTGAGAACACAAATACTTAAAATTAGACTAGGAGTTTCTGCAAAAGGTTTCAATAAGCTGAATATGGAAAAATTCATGCTTACTAACTTTAAGCTATATAATATGCCTAAAATTCATATTGTAGATAGGTATCTTGAAACAGTTAAACATTTAGGAGTTAAAAATGATAATCAAGGTTTAGATTTCTTTCTTTCCCCTAACGATAAAATTGATATTAGTATATTTCCTAAAGACTATATCGTTTTTGTTATTGGTGGGCAGCATGCTACCAAAATATTGCCAAATGAGAAAATAATTTCTATTATTAAAAAGGTAAATAAACCTGTGTTACTAGTAGGTGGTCCTGAAGATTTTGAAAGAGGGGAACAAATTATTGCAAATACAGACAACACAATTAATACTTGTGGAAAGTATTCTATTTTGCAGTCAGCTTCTTTAGTTCAGCAAGCTAAAATGGTAATTACGCACGATACAGGAATGATGCATATTGCAGCAGCATTTCAACAAAAGATATTTTCTGTTTGGGGGAATACAGTTCCTGAATTTGGAATGTATCCTTACCTAGAAAGTGAACAATCTAAAAGGATTGAGGTAAAGGGTCTAAATTGTCGTCCTTGTTCTAAAATAGGATATGATAAATGCCCAAAAGGACACTTTAAGTGCATGCAAGAAATTGATGAAAATTTGTTTTTAAGCGAATAAAGCTTTTAGCTCAGTTGCCTCATTTGGTTTCATTCTTCCAGAAATAACTAAAGATAATTGTCTTCTTCTTAGTGCGGCTGTAAAACGACTTTTTTCTTCTTCTGTTTCTGCAATTAAAGCTGGCACATCAATAGGGTTTCCTAACTGGTCAACAGCTACAAAAGTGTAAATTGCTTCATTACATTTCACTTTCCCTTTGTGTTGATTATTCTCCATCCATACATCTACGATTACTTCCATTGATGAAGTAAATGCACGAGTTACTTTAGCTTCTAAAGTTACAATACTGCCAGCAGGAATTGCTTTAGTAAAGGATACATTGTTTACGGCTGCTGTAACTACTATTCTGCCACAATGTCTATGTGCTGCAATAGCTGTAGCAATATCCATCCAATGTAATAATCGACCTCCCATAAGGTTATTCAAGTTATTAGTATCATTTGGTAGTACTATCTCAGTAGTAATTGATAAGGATTCTTGTGCTGTTTTAGATTTCATAATGTGTTATTGAGTAAGTAACCAAGCAGCTGAATTTTCTTGTTTTATTTCGTGTAATGCAATTAGAGCATCTGCTTTATTTGTAAAGGAATTATAACTTACACGTAATAAATTTCCTCCTGGAACAAGCTCAGTATTGTAATCCCACTTTTTTAATTTTGCAAGCATTTTATTTGCATTCTTTTTCTTAGAAAAAGCACCTGCAATAATATAGTAAGTTTTCTGAGGAATTTTAATTGGCGCAATGTCTTCTTCAATAATTTCAACTATTGGAGTTGCTGCAAATTCAATTTTCACTTCAGGAATCACTTCCGCAATTATGCTATTTTCAAATGGATTTAAACTTGCCATTTGAGTATATACATTATTGATTTTATCTTGCTGAGTAATGCTAATATAAGAAAGAGCAATCAAAGGAATAATTATTGCAGCTGCTCTTAAAAATACTCTTGGATTATTGCTTTGTGTGCGAATATTTTGAATTGTAGCAGCTACCTTTTCTTCAATAATAGTTTCTCTTAAAACCGCTTTGTTTTGGGTTGCTTTCATCCCGAAAGAATCTAAACTATAATTATTTACACTATCTTGTAAAAAGATGATATTTCCTTCTTTTCCTAGAGTGAATAAGCCAATCTTATCTATGCGTAAAACTTTGGAGCTAGTTAGTTTATTAGTAATTTTTGTAGCATAATTATCTACTTCATTTTTAGCTACTTCTTGCGTAATTCCTTCTTGGTTGGAAATATGAGTGATTAGTAAGCCATCATTCGTTTTTAGGTTAGCATTAAAAAGAATTTGTTTGGATGGAGGACTTAACATTCCTGTTGTCTTATTGAGTTCTGCAGATTGAGGGTTTCCTACAAATCCTCCAAAATTAGGAAGGATTACACAATCGTGTAAAAATAAGAGTTCCGAAATATAATGTTCAACCGTTTTATTCATAGGAACAAAACTAAGTAATTTATCCCATTTGAGCTTTAATTTTTTCAATATCCTCAGGAGTATCTACTGATATACCTTCATGAGTAGTAATCCCTACTTTAATCAAATACTTATTGTCTAACCACCTGAGCTGCTCTAAGCGTTCCTTTATTTCGTTATCTGAAGGTGGTAATTTACAAATTTTTGCAAGTGTTTTGGTTAGGTAACCATAGATTCCTATGTGTTTAAAATATGCTTTTTCTTTTTCAGGATTGGTGATTTTTCTGCAAAAATTGAATGCTATTCCGTTCGTATCAAAAACTGCTTTTGGGCTATTTATATCCGTTATTAAGCTTTCATCTTCAATCTTTTTAGCTAAGGTAGCAATACTCACATTTTCTGAAGAAAATAATGAAGCTACTTCGTCAATTTGTTCAGGGTTAATATAAGGTTCATCTCCTTGAATATTAATGGCAACATCATATTTTTCTTCTAAAGATTGTATTACTTCATTGCACCTATCTGTTCCCGAAGGATGAGAATTTGAAGTCATAATTACTTTGCCGCCAAAACTTAAAACATGATTGAAAATTCGCTGGTCGTCAGTAGCGACTATAACCTTGGAAAGAGAAGATGCTTTTTTACATTGTTCGTACACCCTTTGAATCATACTTTTGCCTAAAATATCAGCTAATGGTTTTCCGGGAAAACGGCTTGACTCATATCTAGAAGGTATGATTCCAATTATTTTCATTATATTTTTAGTGCTAATTGCATAGCAAAAGTTCTTGGAGGCATCATGTTGGCTGGTCGGCTCATGTATTCTCTGTTTAGTAGGTTGTTTACAATAAACCCTAATCGTGCTGTTTTAGTCATTTGATATCCAGCTCGTAAATCAATGATAAGATCTCCATCTTTAAATTTATCTCTTGCTTCATTAATTCCTGTAATGCCTATTGCGTCACTTTCTATAATGGACTGAGTGAATACTAAATCAATATTCTTCATAAAACTATTATAGCGAATACTCCCTCCTAAAGTGATGTCTTTATATACAATTTCAATATCTGATTTAGCAATATGTTTGTAGCGATACTTTAGCATAGTTGAATCTGAGCTACTACTTCTGTAAGTGATTGGGTCTCCTGGGTATGTTATCCCTGAAGCAATTACAGCTGACTCATATGCATATGTATGATCTAAATCCAATGAAATTGGATTCATATAAGTATACCCGGCAATTAAATTAATTGTTAAATTAGGATTTATTTTTCCTTGACCACTTATGCTTATTTCTGCTCCGCTAATTTGTGTTGCTCCCACATTTACAGATTTAAATCCTAGTCCATAAAAATTTATTTCTCCTTGAGATTCTTCCCATTGTCCAAAAGAGAACTCCATCATATCATCATATTGCATTATAAATGCAGCTACATCAATATAGCCCATCCATTTCCCTGTTTTTACTCCTTGTTTTATTCCAATTTCGCTACTCCACCCGCTTTCAGGTTTTAATTCTGGATTCGGGTAAATCTCTAACCCAGATTGATTGGTAGAAATAAATAATTCAGCCATAGATGGAAATCGATATCCTTGCCCCCAAGAAGCCCTTAAATATGTAGCTTCAGCTAATTGATAATTTAATCCTGTTCTGAATACTGGTTTGCTAGCAGTAATCTCATTAATTGAATCTCCTTCAATAAAGTATTTTTCCTCAGAATGCAATCTAAAACTTTCATATCTAGCTCCTAAGGAAATATTTAATCTATTCCATTTTTTATCTAGCTGTGCGTATAAGGAATTGTTTGTTTTGTAGTTTTTCCCATTAAATAAATCCGAATTGGCATATACTCTCTCATTAGTTGTTCCGCTAGTGATTCGTAAATTATATTTTTCGATATTTTTCTGCCATTGATAGTCAGAATAGTAAGTTTTAGATTTATTATCCTGACCATTATCAGCACCTTTATTACTATTATCATTAATTACCTTTAAATATCGCGTTCGTAAAGAATGTCTGTTATTGCCACTTATATATGTTATAGAGGGATCAATATTGTATGTATCTCCACTTGTTGTAGTAATGGCACTATCTAACGGTATGTAAGCTTGATCTAATCCTTGCCATATTATTGCTGATCCAGTTGATTGCAATAAGAAGTTTGCATTTACACCATATGAAAGTCCCTCAATTTTTTTACTTTTATATGTAGAGTTTATATTGAATCTTTTCCTATCAGTTACTTCCTCCATTCTATACCCATCATCTAAAAAGATATTACCTCCTAGAGATAAATCTAGATTGTCAAACTTTATTGCTTGCAAAAATTCAATTCCTTTGAAAGCCCTTCTTTTTTCTCCATTCCAATTTAATGCATTTCTTTTGGCTTTATCAATTAATCCAAAGTGCATATTTACCTTAGTGTAACCGGGTAATTTATTTTTATCAATATCCTTTTGGCTTGGGAAAGCAGTACGCACATTGATTACGCCATTCAAAGCTGAAGAGCCATAAAGTGCAGAAGAAGCTCCCTTTATAACTTCTACTTGATTAATGTTTTCAGTAGCGATTAAACTCCATTGTGCTTGTCCTGCATCTCCAGAAATTAAAGGCATATCATCCACCATAACTAATACTCTTGTTCCGGCACCAAAACTCCAACCACTCCCCCCTCTAATATTGGCTTGTCCATCTGTAATATTAACTCCAGGAATTTGATCCATAGCTGTTTCTATCTGGGTTGTATTTTTGTTTTCAATCAGTGTTGATTTTATCACTTCCATGGAAACTGTAATTTCTTCAATCTTCTGTTCAAACCTTCCAGCAGAAATAACGACTGTACTTAAATGTTCTGAAGAGTTTTCTAAAGCAATATTGATTGTTTTATTTTCATCTTTGGCTAAAGAAATTTCTTTAACAATATCTTTATAGCCAATGTATTTAAAAGTTATTTTTTTCGTTCCTTCACTTGTATTTAAAGTGTAGTTCCCAAATACATCAGTTGAGGTTCCTCCTCCATTTTCAAGAATGATGTTGACTCCAATTAATTTCTCATTATTGTTGGCATCAGTAATCGCACCAATTATAGTTTGGCTGTATAGTGTTAAATTACAAAGAGTAATAACAACTAACATAAAGATTTTTCTCATATATTTAATGAATTAATTTTTAACATGACAAATATAGAAAATTGCACGAATTGAATGAAGATGAAAAGAAATATCAAATTGCACTCACATTAATTGAAGGTGTTGGAGATGTAATTTGTAAAAAGTTATTAGCTTTTACTGGCTCAGCAAAGGCAGTTTTTTGCGAAACGGAATGAGTTAGAGAAAATTGAAGGTATTGGAAAAGTGCTTCTAAAGGCTATTTTATCTACTGATGTATTGACTAGAGATGAGCAAGAATTAAAATGGATGGATAAGGAGGATGTTAATCATTTATTTTATGCAGATAAGCATTACCCTGACAGACTAAGAGCACCTCTTAATTTGTTTTATAAAGGTGATATTGATTGGAATAAGGATAAATTCATAAGTATAGTGGGTACTCGCAAAGCTCCCAGTTTTTGGAAACAATTTACGAATGAATTAGTAAAAGAATTGGCTCCTTACAATCCTGTTATTGTGATTGGATTAGCACATGGTATTGATGTTGCGGCAGATAAGGCAGCCATACAATATGGCTTGAAAACAATTGCTTTTTCCCCATGGGTTGGATAAAATTTATCCAAGTGCACATGCATTAGTTGCCAAAACGATAACTGCAAACGGCTGTTTACTTACTGATTATTTAAGTGGAACTGTAGTATTTCCTCAGCATTTTTTTTCACGAAATAGAATAGTTGCCGGCCTTTTGGATGCAACTATTGTTATTGAAAGTGCTGCTAAAGGTGGATCATTAATTACGGCCGATATTGCGAACTCTCATATTAGAGTGGTTTTTGCTGTCCCGGAAAATCCAATTGATAAAAATGCTAAATGATGTAATTATTTAATTAAATCGCAACAAGCTATTTTGTTGGAGTCAGCAGCTGATATTGTAAAAGGTTTGAATTGGGATGTGAAGGATTTGCTGGTACAGCAAAGCATGTTTGTTGACTTAACAGATGATGAGCAAAAAATAATTGAAATTTTGTCGGATAATGAAATGCATATTGACGCACTGGTTGAGGCTTTGAATTGGGGATTTTAAAAGTGGCAAGCGTACTTTTAAAAGCGGAGTTTAAAGGGTTAATCATTTCACTTCCTGGAAAAATATATAAGAAGAGTAGTTAATTTTTTTTGCGATTTATCAAAATATTCTACATTTGCCAAAATTTAAGTTTAAAAAAATAATTAAAAAGAAAATTAAAATGGGACAAAAAATCCATGACTTTATGGGTGAAGTAGCCGCAAAGAATGCTGGCGAAACTGAATTCTTACAAGCAGTTGAGGAGGTGGCTGAAGCTGTCATTCCTTTTATGGAAGAAAATCCGAAATATAATAACAAGATGTTATTGGAAAGAATGGTAGAGCCTGAGCGCGTGTTAATGTTTAGAGTGCCCTGGCTGGATGATAAGGGAGAAACACAAGTAAACAGAGGATATAGAGTAGAGTTTAATTCTGCAATAGGACCTTATAAAGGAGGATTAAGATTTCATCCTTCAGTAAACTTATCTATTCTTAAGTTTTTAGGTTTTGAGCAAGTATTCAAAAACTCTTTAACTACCTTACCAATGGGTGGGGGTAAGGGTGGAGCTGATTTTAATCCTAAAGGAAAATCTGACAATGAGGTAATGAAGTTTTGCCAATCCTTTATGACAGAATTATGTCGTCATATTGGACCAAATACTGATGTGCCTGCTGGTGATATTGGTGTTGGCGGAAGAGAAATTGGATTTATGTTTGGACAATATAAAAGGATAAGAAATGAGTTTACAGGTGTACTTACTGGTAAAGGAATGTCTTGGGGTGGTTCTTTAATTCGCCCAGAAGCAACAGGATATGGAAATGTATATTTTGCACAAAACATGTTGGCAGTTAAGGGAGATTCTTTTAGTGGGAAAACGGTTACTATTTCTGGAGCTGGAAATGTAGCTC
>Ga0307998_1000888_pt1 | contig 16516 bp, 19 predicted proteins | sample Davwhametageno37_FD_203147 | JGI IMG/M metagenome (GOLD analysis project Ga0307998, IMG submission 203147) | Marine microbial communities from Davis Island wharf, Antarctic Ocean - #37 | ecosystem: Environmental > Aquatic > Marine > Unclassified | place: Antarctic Ocean: Davis Island wharf... | reverse complement strand
TGCGAAACCTTGATCTAGCCAAAATTCACGCACCACAGGCCACACCTTCTCAGCAGGCGCATCAACAACCAACCAGCGTTGACCACCCGCTTTCTCCATACGCACGCCATCGGGTGTGCTTAACACTTCTGCAACACCCACCTCTTGCCCTTCTTGGGCTTCGCTATAACTTGAGTAACTGGTACTCCCTGAAATGTTGTATGCATCACTAGAGTTAGCTGATGTTAAATCAGGTGGCACTTCTAAAGGACGTGCACTGACGCCACCTTTTTTATAGTCAGATGAATTATCAATAAATGGAATTGAAAATCCACATGCGTTTAAAAGCAATGTTGACAGGACAATGCCTATCGCTTTCCTATAAAAATTTTTCTTCATTAATCTCACCATTCTTAATTAACTCCTGCTGTTTTCATTGCTGCACGTAACCCATCGTGGTGTTGTGCAGAACAGTTGACCATCGGCAAGCGGATGCCAGATTGAATAAGTCCCATTTGTTGCAATATCCATTTTACTGGAATTGGATTTGCTTCAACAAACAACTGTTGATGTAGGCTAAATAATTGTGCATTAATTCCACAAGCTTCCGCGACTTTACCTTTTCTAGCAGCGACACACATGGCATGCATTTTTTTTGGTGCCACATTAGCCGTGACTGAAATTACCCCATGGCCGCCTAGTAACATTAAGGCCAAACCTGTTCCATCATCACCGCTATAGATACCAAAGTCATCTGGTGCGCGTAAGATTAAATCTGTGCCTCGCTCTATACTGCCAGTTGCATCTTTAATACCAACAATATTATCAATCTCAGCTAATCTAAGCGTCGTATCATTGCTAATATCAGAACCGGTACGGCCTGGGACGTTGTATAAAATTTGCGGTATATCCACTGCCGAAGCAATGGCTGAAAAGTGTTGGAACATACCTTCTTGAGTTGGCTTGTTGTAATAAGGCGCAACTAATAAACATGCATCCGCACCAAACTCTTTTGCTTTGGTCGTGAGTGCAATCGCTTCTTTTGTCGAGTTCGCTCCCGTTCCAGCAATGACGGGTGCGCGATGATTGACGTGTTTGACTGCCGTTTCAATCAGCAGAGAATGTTCATCAAAATCGACCGTCGGCGATTCGCCTGTTGTACCTGCAATGACAATGCCGTCAGTGCCTGCTTCAATATGAAAATCAAGCAACTGGCGTAATGCATCCAAATCTAAGCTGCCATCTTCAAACATAGGGGTAGCAATTGCCACCATACTGCCTTGCAACATATTCTGAACCTACTAATTTTAAACAATGATCATTTTAACTGAACTTAGACTAGTTTTGTGAAAAGCAATAGAACTGCTGCCAAAACAATTTCTATATTCTTTTAAAGAATTAAACTATAACTACATATTCTTTGTCAGAATATTGAATTTTGTTTACATTCTTACTCTCGCTGACTTCAATTGAAGGCATGCTTAACTTAACGCAATCGTGAGAAATGATGTCGCATTAACATCGATATTACACTGCTAAGCCAAACTGAAACACGTTATAATCATACAATATAATTACATCAAATAATGTCGCTGTAACAATAAAGCGATTAATAATTTGATAACGCTACTGAGTAAAACCATTTAATTTAACTATGGACTTTCAAGACTATTTCATCATTTTAATTGGCACCGTATTAGTTAACAATATCGTGCTGGTTAAAATATTAGGGCTTTGCCCCTTTATGGGCGTTTCTAAAAAATTAGAAGCGTCTATTGGCATGGCTGCGGCTACTGCATTTGTGTTAACCGTTGGCTCGATGACGAGCTGGGTGATTGATCATTACTTACTGCAGGCCTATCAATTAGAATACCTACGCACACTATCCTTTATTGTGGTTATTGCTAGCGTCGTACAATTGACACAAATGGTCATGGAAAAAAGCTTTCCCGTTCTCTACCAAATGTTAGGCATATTTTTGCCACTGATTACCAGCAACTGCGCTGTTCTCGGCATTCCATTATTAAATGCGCAAACCGACCATGGCTTTATTGAATCAGCTTTGTTCGGATTAGGTGGCGCGGCTGGATTTTCAATGGTTCTCATTATGTTTGCTTCTTTGCGTGAGCGTTTAGAAGCCGCGGACGTACCAACCCCATTTAAAGGTTCAGCCATAGCCATGATAACGGCAGCATTAATGAGCCTCGCCTTTATGGGCTTTGCTGGCCTTGATAAGTTTTAGTTTTTTGAGCTTCAACACATTAGATTTAGATTATAAATTCCCATGCTAACTGCTTTATACATCATGCTCGGTTTAGCGCTCTTGCTTGGCGCGGTGCTTGGTTATGCCGCACTCAAATTCAAGGTTGAGGGCGACCCGCTCATTGCGCGCATTGATGCTATTTTGCCGCAAACACAATGTGGCCAGTGTAGCTATCCTGGCTGCAAACCTTATGCAACAGCCATTGCTAATGGTGAAGCTGACATTAACCAATGTCCACCTGGTGGTGATGAAGGCGTGCATGCATTAGCTGACTTATTAGGCGTGGAATACAAACCGTTAAATGAAGAACACGGTGAAACTAAACCAAAAGCAGTGGCCTTTATTGAGGAAGATGTATGTATTGGTTGCACCTTATGTATTCAAGCCTGTCCTGTCGATGCCATCTTGGGTGCAGCAAAAAATATGCATACAATTGTTGCCAGTGAATGTACTGGCTGCGAACTATGTGTTGCACCATGTCCTGTTGACTGCATTATAATGGAACCCATTGAAGAAACGCCAGAAAACTGGAAGTGGAAATACCCAATCATTCCAATTAAATCAGAGATAAAGCTATAAATAGTAGAAACCTGAATGAACGCACCTATTAACATTGCTGGTCTATTAAAAAAGACAAAGGACGTATTTAATTTTCATGGTGGGGTGCACCTGCCTGAACATAAAGCGCAATCAAACCAATTACCCATTGGCCAATTGCCTTTGCCTGATCAATTGGTGCTGCCACTGCGTCAGCATATCGGCAACATGCCTAAAGTGAAAGTAGCCGTTGGCGACCATGTACTAAAAGGCCAATTAATTGCAGAGGCAGAAGGCTCTGTTTCTGCGGCCATCCATGCACCGACTTCCGGCACAATTGCAGCGATTGCCGATGCGGTGCTTCCGCATCCATCAGGATTGCCTGACCGCTGCATTACCATTACACCAGATGGCAATGACACATGGATAGAGCGCCATCCACAAGACTGGCGCAAAGGCGACGTAAACACACTCGTTAATAGCTTGCGCTTATCTGGCATCGTAGGTCTTGGTGGTGCGGCCTTTCCAACACAAATCAAGTTGCGCTCAAATAGGTCGCCTATTCATACCTTGGTGATTAATGCGGCAGAGTGTGAGCCTTATATTACTTGCGACGATATGCTGATGCGTGAGCGCTATGATCAAGTTGTGCACGGTATCGAAGTGGCGCAACGCTTGCTCGGCGCAAAGAATATCATGATTGGTATTGAAGACAATAAGCCAGAAGCGGTTAAGGCCATGCAAGCAGCAGTCGAAAATACCGACATTCAAGTCAAAGTTGTCCCGACAGTCTATCCGAGTGGCGATGCGCGCCGCCTCGTTTATTTGGTATTGGGTAAAGAAGTTCCTCAAAACAAACGCTCTACCGAGTTTGGTGTTCAAGTATTTAATGTCGCTACGGTACTCGCCTTATATCGTTATTTCGAGTTTGGCGAGCCTGCCATCAGCCGCATCGTTTCCATGACAGGCAATGTCAATCAAGCGCAAAACTTTGAAGTCTTGTTTGGCACGCCGCTCAGGCACTTAGTCAAAGCAGCAGGTGGTGCAAAAGCAGATACCAGCCACTACATCATGGGCGGACCAATGATGGGCTTTAACTTGCCTAGCGAAGATGTGCCTATTACCAAAGCAGCTAACTGCATTATTGCGGCTTCATCGACTTTATTTGAACCACCACCACCAGCCATGCCATGCATTCGCTGCTCCCGCTGTGCTGATGCCTGCCCAGTCAGTTTGCAACCACAAGAGCTGTATTGGTTTGCGAAATCGGATAACTTTGAAAAAGCGCAAGATTACAATTTATTTGATTGTATTGAATGTGGAGCTTGTTCTTATGTCTGCCCTAGCGACATTCCACTGGTACAATATTATCGCTATGCCAAGAGCGAAGTCATTGCACTGGATAAAGCACAAGAAGCCGCTGATTTAGCGCGTGAACGTAATGAATTCAGACTGGCACGTATCGAACGAGAGAAGCAAGAGCGTACTGCCAAACATGCGGCACGCGCACAAGGTGCGAAAGCTGCCAAAGTGGCTGGAAATTCAGATAGCAAGCCTGCGGCAACAGATAAACAAGCGGCTATTGCAGCTGCCATTGCGCGCGCTAAAGCACAAAAAGAAACAGACAGCGCCGCACCTAAAAACACGACTGAAATGAGTGCTGCAACGAAAGCTGAAATTGCCGAAACGGATTCTCGTAGAGTAGCGGCTGGCTTAACTGAAGAAAAATCACCTGCAGCGGATAATGACAAACAAGCTAAAATAGTTGCTGCTATTGCGCGGGCCAAAGCACAAAAAGAAGATGTAAGTAAAGTGTCTGTCAGTGGCGATGACAAGACAACTAAACCAGTAGTCGACGCGGACAGGCAAGCCAAAATTGATGCAGCGATTAAACAAGCTAAAGTAGCAAAGGCTGAGGCTGAGGCTGGGAAAGAAAAAACAAGTGGCAACAATGATGGGCAGCTCATGGTAGATGCAGACAAACAGGCAAAAATTGATGCAGCCATCAAACGCGCTAAAGCAGCAAAATCCGCCGCATTAACCGCCAAAAACAAAGAAGATAACTAAGCGAAATAAGGAAAGGATTTAATTGAACCGTTCCCCTTACATTACCAATGCACCTAGTGTTAGCAGCATTATGCTTAAAGTGCTATTAGCACTGCTGCCTGGCATTTTTGTCTATGCATGGTTGTATGGTGGTGGCATTTTAATCACCTTGGTATTAGCAACCGCCACTGCACTAGCGACTGAAGCAATCATGCTCAAGCTACGCAGGCGCCCAGTGCAGCCATTTTTATCTGACTACAGCGCAGTCATTACGGCCTGGTTATTAGCGTTAGCAATTCCACCACTCGCCCCTTGGTGGTTAATTGTCGTTGGCGTTGCATTTGCCATCATCATTGCGAAACAGCTGTACGGCGGGTTGGGTTACAATCCATTCAACCCTGCCATGGTTGGTTATGCAGTATTGTTGATTTCATTTCCTGTCATCATGACAAAATGGCCTGCGGCATTAAGCTTTGCAGAAACAAAGCTGAGTTTTATGGATCAATTCAATTACATTTTCAGTCATGCATTACCAGCTAATATCAGCATGGATGCGGTGACATCAGCTACGCCATTAGATTATCTAAAAACGCAGCTCAAGCTTAACCAGAGCATGGATACCATTCAAGTAGCGCCTATCTTTGGTGTATTTGGTGCCAAAGGGAGTGAGTTTGTCGCGCTGGCTTATTTAGCTGGCGGTGCATTCTTATGGCAGCAACGCATTATCACTTGGCATTTACCCACCGCCTTTTTAGGGGCGATTGCAGCCATGGCTGGTCTTTTTTGGATGATTGACCCATCACAGTTTGCGAACCCTGTGTTTCACCTATTTAGTGGTGCGAGCATATTTGCGGCATTCTTTATTTTGACTGACCCGATCAGCGGTCCAACCACGCCTAAAGGCAAACTCTATTTTGCTGCGGGGGCAGGCGTGATTACCTATTTGGTTCGCGTGTATGGTGGTTATCCTGATGGCGTCGCATTTGCCGTTATCTTTATGAATATTTGCGTACCATTGATTGATATGTATACGCAACCGCGTGTATTTGGACATAAGAAATAAGATGCCAGAAACCATACTTAAACACACCATCAAAACCGCCATTACTTTGGTCGCGTTTGCTTTTGCGTTCACCTTATTAATGACAGTCGTGTACCAAGTAACCAAAGCACCTATTGCTGAAAGTGAAGCCGCGGCGCGTATTGCCTTATTCCAGCAGGTTATTCCACACGATCGCTATGATAATGCCGTGTTAAACGATACCGTCAACATTGAACCCAGTAAGCTGCTGGGTAATAAAAAAACAAGCTCTGCCAATATTGCACGGATGAACGGCGAACCAGTTGCAATAATTTTAGAAGCCATCGCGCATGGTGGTTATAATGGCGATATTAAGTTACTAGTTGCGATTGATAGTGCTGGCATTATTTCAGGTGTGCGCGTCATCAAGCATACGGAAACCCCAGGCTTGGGCGATTATATTGACATAGCCAAATCACAATGGATTAAACTATTTGATGTCGAATCACTCACAAAGACAACTAGTGCCAATTGGGCTGTAACAAAAGATGGCGGCACTTTTGATTACATGGCTGGTGCGACCATCACACCGCGCGCAGTGATTAAAGCGGTACATAAAGCGTTACAATATTTTGAAGCAAACAAAACAGTCTTATTCAAAGAGGCTGTAAAAGAAGATGAGACAGCAAACAAGATTGGTGAAAATGGGGCAATTTAAAGACATTACTGAAAATGGCATATGGAAACAAAATCCAGGTGTAGTGCAATTACTTGGATTGTGCCCAACGCTGGCTGTGACGACCACAGTAGTCAATGGTGTTAGCCTAGGCTTGGCAACAGCAGTCGTGATGGCCGCAGCAAGTGGTGCTGTATCTCCCGTGCGTAAGTTTGTACCAAATGAAATTCGCCTACCTGTCTTTATTTTAGTGATTGCCGCCTTAGTGACTGTGATTGATTTACTCATCCATGCCTATGCATTACCGCTGCATAAAGTGCTCGGCATTTTCATCCCCCTCATTGTGGTCAACTGTATCGTTTTGGGTAGAGTCGATGCGTTCGCGGCAAAAAATCCGCCGGCACGAGCCATGTGGGATGGCTTTATCATGGGTATTGGCCTCACCATTGTATTGGCATTACTGGGTGCGATGCGCGAAGTATTAGGTAAAGGCACGTTATTCTCAGGCTTGGACTTAGCCTTAGGAGAAAACTTTAAGCATATAGTGCTAACAGTCATTCCTGACTATCAAGGCTTTTTACTTGCAGCCTTACCACCGGGTGCATTTCTTGGTTTAGCCTTTTTAATTGCTGCACATAATTGGGCTGAACAACGTAAGACCAATAAAAAGCCAACAGCAACGCCCCCAGCAAGCGAATCACTCAAGCCAGCACATTAATTAGCGGCAACTCGCCATGAATGCTGATAAACGATTTCAAATCTTTGAACGCTTAAGCACGGCAATCCCAGAACCAACTACCGAGCTTGAGCACAATTCAATTTTCGAGCTACTCATTGCCGTCATTTTATCGGCACAAGCGACGGATAAAGGCGTCAATATCGCGACCAGCAAACTGTATGTAGTCGCCAATACACCACAAGCCATATACGAATTGGGCATCGAAGGTTTAGAGCGTTACATTAAAACCATTGGCTTGTATCACGCGAAGGCCAAAAATATCATTTCCACCTGCCACATACTCGTGACGCAACATAATAGTGAAGTGCCCAATACACGCGAAGCATTAGAAGCATTACCCGGTGTTGGTCGAAAAACGGCGAATGTCATCTTAAATACCGCATTCGGCCAACCGACGATTGCAGTAGACACCCACTTATTTAGGCTCGGCAATCGCACTAAATTAGCGACAGGTAAAAGCGTATTAGCTGTTGAACAGAGATATTTAAAAACCATTCCCAAGCAGTTTATGCAAGATGCCCATCATTTACTGATTTTGCATGGCCGCTATACGTGCACCGCACGCAACCCAAAGTGTGGCGAGTGTTGCATCGCCGATTTATGTGAATACAAAGACAAAGTGATTCCCACGCCACATCTGATGGCAGGTGAAACATGAGTATCGCCACGAGCCTAGCAACGAGCAAGGAAGCAACACCAGAACTTGCCAAGCTCGCCGTGAGTCGTGCCATGGAAAAAGCAGGCATCACCACACCGAGGGCCATTTTACTTTTTTTTAACTTCAGAATTTGCTAAAGGCCCTGACCCAGCGATTCAAGCTGCGGTAAAAGCGGCGGCTTGCACACAAGTTATCGGTTGCTCTGCCCCTGGGATATTTCCTGAAGAAGATTGGGTGCTCGACAGCCCCGCTGCTGCTATGGTGCTTAGTGACACAGCGAAGCTTTCTGTGACTGAAAAAGAAGCGGCTTCTTTGTTATTAATGTTTGCGGCTCCTTATGCAATCAACAGTACTTGGCTAAACCATCCATTACACCAGCCTACACCTCGCTTTGGCAGCATTTCTGGCGATGCCACTGGCCAAGGTGCATTTTCTGTTTGGCAGAATGGCAAAGGTGCGTAGCAAGGTTATTGCGAAGTCGCTATTCAAAAGGAGACTAGTGCATTTAAGGCCTCTCATGGTTTGAAAGCCATTTCTGAACCAAAGAGAATTAGCGGTGTGAAGCAGCACCAACTATTATCGATTGGTGGCATTGAAGCTGTGGCCAGCTTAAATGCTGCATGGGACAAACTAAGCAACCAGCACCATCAGCCACTTCGCCATCAACTGGTTGCCATTTATGCCAAAGAACGAGAAACCAGTACAGAAGAAGATGATTACCATGTTGCAACCATTCTCACGAGTGACGATGACGACGGCGTAGTAACACTCAGCAAGGCTCTAGAAACGGGCAACTGGATAAGTTGGGCGCTGAGAGACGTCAACACCGCGCAAGTAGGCATGGTAAAAACGGCGAATAAACTAAGGGTGTCCTTAATGGCAGACTCTAGCTTTGCTTTGCTTTGCTTTGCTATGCTATCCTCATGCTTAAGTCGTGGGCCAAAGTTTTACAACGGCAGTGATCAAGGTTTAGAGTTGGTTAAAACATTGTTCCCAGGATTGCCAACTATCGGGTTTTATGGGAATGGTGAAATAGCGCCAATTACAGGAAGAAATGAAATATTAGATCATTCGGCAGTGCTTGGCTTATTTGCATAGTTTATTTTAGAAAACAAAAAAATTAAAGGTATAGAACCAATAGATTTATAAAAATGAGCTTATTCAACCCATCACGCGATGAAGTGCGCGATTTCTTTTTTACTAGCTGGGCTAAATTCCAGCAACAGCAGCCGCTTACCGATTTAGAAAAAATTGCGGTTAACGTGATGCAAATGCATCCTGAATATCACGCTATTTTAGGTAAGCCTGAACAATATAAACAGCAAGGCTACTTTCCAGAACAAGGTGAAACCAACCCTTTTTTGCACATGAGTTTACACTTATCAATCTTAGAGCAAATTAGCATTAATCAGCCAATCGGTATTAACATGATTTATGAAACCTTAAAAACCAAACATCAAGAGGAACATTCAGCACAGCATGATGTCCTCGATTGCTTGGGAGAGACCATTTGGTTGGCACAGCAGAATCAAACTGGACTGGACAGCGCTCATTATCTAGAATTGCTCCATAACAAGATTGGCAAAAACACGCAATGACAACCAAAGACAGCTCTAAAGACAAGACTAAAAAGCATGCGCATGATTGGCTAAATAAACATGGCGATTACCTTTATCGTTTCGCCCTAGCGCGTTTACGAGACCAACACCAAGCAGAGGATATGGTACAAGAAACGTTTATGGCGGCGATTAAAAGTGATAACTTTACTGCAAAGTCATCGCCGCGCACTTGGTTAACCGGCATACTCAAACATAAAATTATCGACCTCATGCGTAAAGGAAACCGCGAAATAAACGCTTCCGACTTGATGTCTGACCAAGATACTAATATGGATGAGTTCTTTGATAAGGAAGGCCACTGGGCTGAAGAAATCAAAGATTGGAACATGCCAGAAAGCGCATTAGAGCAACAACAATTTTTTAAAGTGTTACAAAACTGTCTAGATAAAATTCCCAGCAAACTCGCCACACTATTTATGATGCGCGACTTACAAGAAGCCGATAATAAAGAAATTTGTAAGGAACTCGACATTAGCTCGACCAATGCTTGGGTGATGTTACATAGAGCCCGTATGGGCATTCGGAAATGTTTAGAAATTAATTGGATAGGTCATTAACGAAATGATGAGTTGCAAACAAGCGAGTCAGCTAGCATCCCAGGGTTTAGACACAAAACTGTCTATTCGAGATCGCTTTGCACTTAACTTTCATTTATTCCTATGCAAATATTGCTCGCGGTTTAGTCAACAATTAAGATCCTTAAGCGTTGCTTTTAGCAAGATGGGACAATCAATTGAAGACGATAACAACATTACATTACCCACTGAAACAAAAAACAGAATCGCTAAATCATTAGATTCTGAAATTTAACCGGCATTTTATTTGTAACAATACTTTTTACATTACATTAAAGGAAATTATCATGAGTATGTCTAAAAAATCAATCGCACTAGCAGTCGGTGGCGCATTCGCATTAACATTGGGTGCAACATCGATTGCAGCTACAAGCAATCCTTTTGAAATTAAAACACTTTCTAGTGGCTACCAAGTTGCAGATAATCACGCTAAGAAAGGCGTTGATGGCAAATGTGGCGAAGGTAAATGTGGTGCTGAAAAAGCTAAAACAATGAAAGATGGCAGATGCGGTGAAGGTAAATGTGGCGCTAACAAAAAAGCGTACGAAGGTAAATGTGGTGCTGAAAAAGCTAAAGAAGGTAGCTGCGGTAAATAATTTAGTCTAGTTTCTACTAGCTAAACGCAACTGACTATGTCTTTATTATCAGACATCAATGGCGTTGGTTTGGGTCTAAAGCGCGAGCTGATTCCTCAAATTCAACGCCATTTTCAACATGGTTCTAATCGATCAGCGCCTGATGACCTCATCAGCAATATCGACTTTGTTGAAATCGCACCAGAAAACTGGATAGGTGCAGGCGGAAAATATGCTGAGCAACTCGCTTGGTTTGTCGAACATTACCCAATAGTATGCCACGGCCTCTGCTTATCACTGGGTGGGCCAGGCCCACTAAATACCAAATTCTTGAAGCAGGTTAAACAACTTTTATCTGCCAATAAAATACCGCTCTATACCGAGCATTTAAGCTATTGCAGCGACTTTTACCAAGGCAAACCTGGCTATCTATATGATTTGCTCCCGATACCATTTACTGAAGAAGCCGTTCATTATGTGGCTGATCGTATTAAACAAACACAAGATATTTTAGGTCAACGCATCGCGGTCGAAAACGCATCCTTTTACCTAGAGGCACCCATTGCCACTATGAATGAACTCACGTTCTTAAATGCTGTGCTGACTGAAGCCGATTGCTGGTTGCATTTGGATATTAATAATATCTACGTTAATAGCATCAACTTTGGTTTTGATGCCAGTGCATTTTTAAAAGGTGTGCCAGCAGAACGTATTGTTTACAGTCATGTAGCTGGTCATTACCAACAAAAGCCTGATTTACTGATTGATACGCATGGTACTGATGTCATTGACCCTGTGTGGGCGTTACTAGCAGAAGCTTATGCTTTGTTTGGGACTTTCCCAACACTACTAGAACGCGATAGCAATATTCCACCATTGGATACGCTGATCAAAGAAGTGGATACAATCGCAACGCTACAGGCAGATGCGGCTAAAGTTAAGCGGCTCAGTGGTGGCTTAGTTTAAAAACACCATGTTAGATTTCCAACAATACCAACAGGCTTTCACCGCACATATTCGCGACCCAAAAAACAATGCAAAACCAAACAATGTTGATGAAGAACGCATGGCAGTCTATCGCGACGGCGTTTATAACAATATATTTGAATCTGCCTCAGTCTGCTTTCCTGTGTGCCAGGAAACCGTTGGTGCAGATGATTGGGATGCCATAGTCAGGCGTTTTGTCGCTACCCATCATGCTAGTTCACCGATATTTAGAGAAATACCAAAAGAACTCGTTACATTCTTAGATGCTGACACTAACACCCCAGACTACATCAAACAACTCGCGCACTATGAATGGGTAGAACTAGCTGTTGGTGGGATGCAAGCTGATGCACCTGTATTGAGCGAAGATGTAGACTTACTAACTGAGATCCCTGCCTTAGCCCCAGCACATATGTTGCTAGCCTATGATTATCCTGTGCAGAAAATCTCTGCGCAATTCAAACCTGATGAACAAGAAGCCACGCATTTATTAGTTTTTCGAAATGCTGAATTTGAGGTGAATTTTGTTGAGTTAAATCCGATGGTTTATGTGTTGTTAGAGTCTATTAAACAAGGCAAGACTGGCAAGCAAGCGCTTACCGAACTTGCAAGGCAGATTCAACATCCTGAGCCAGATTTAATTGTTGAGTTTGGGCATGAGGTGTTGGAGGATTTAATGCAACAACAAGCGCTTTTAGGAAGCCTCATTAAGGGTTAACAACACTATATTACAAAATCAAGTTGTGGTTGATGCTTGTTGTTTGTCGTTTTTACTAAACCACTCAAACTCAACCCCACTAATCGAACAGCCTTAACCCCTGCTTCCGTCCGTTTTAACAACTGCGGAATCCATTGCTCAACAGCAACCCTATCCAAAACAGCCTCCACCGATTGCGCTCTGGTCACTTGCTGAAAGTTGGCATACTTCACTTTCACTGTAATCGTTTTAGCTTGTAATCCTTGCTCCTCCAACTGAGTCAACACAAGCCCAGCCAATCCATGCAACTTTATCACTAACAACTCAACTGACAAAATATCTTCAGAAAAAGTCGTTTCTTTCCCTAATGATTTTATCACCCGCGTACTCTGTACTGGCCGCTCATCAATAGCACGGGCAATGTTGTAATAGTAGTGACCTGCCTTACCAAAGCGCTCTACTAATTCGACTAAGGATTTTTGCCGCAAATCGCCACCTGTATGAATACCTAACTTTTTCATTTTAGCTTCAGTGGCAGGTCCAATTCCATGAAATTTTCCAATCAGCAAATCGGCAACGAAGGCCAATCCTTGTTCAGGCTTAATGACATATAAGCCATTCGGCTTATCCATATCCGAGGCGATTTTTGCGAGAAACTTATTATAAGAAACACCAGCTGAAGCATTAAGATGCGTGGTCGCTAGAATGTCGCGCTTAATGGCCTGTGCAATGTGTGTAGCAGAGCCATTGTAATCTGCCGTATACGTAACATCTAAATAGGCTTCATCTAGCGAGAGCGGCTCAACTTGGGAAGCATATTGCCAGAATATCTCACGAATTTGATTTGACACTTCACGATAGGATTCAAGGCGTGGCGGCACAAAGATGGCTTGTGGACACAAACGATAAGCGCGCGAACAAGCCATAGCAGAGTGAATACCGAATTTTCTTGCTTCATAACTACAAGCAGCCACTACACCACGACTGTTAGGCTGACCTCCAACAATAAGTGGTTTTCCTTGATATTTGGGTTCATCACGCTGCTCGACTGATGCAAAAAAAGCATCCATATCGACGTGAATTATTTTACGTTGCTTTGTCATTAGGCTTTATTTTACCCCTACACTCGTTTACATGAGCAAACCACAGCTCACGGTGATGTTACTTGACGCGCGTCCTTCCCTTGCCCCGATGCTATGGTTAAAATACTCATAACGTTAAACATTTCAACACAACTCGATAATAACTTAAGGGTAATATGCGAACGCTCGGCAATATTTTATGGTTTATCTTAGGCGGTGCACTCATGGGTTTTGCATGGTGGTTAGCTAGTATCACAGCCTTACTCACAATTGTGGGTATTCCTTGGGCAAAAGCTTGCTTTGTCATTGGTCAATTCTCATTCCTGCCCTTTGGCAAAAAAGCCATTGCTCGTAATGAACTCTCAAAAAAAGAAGATATTGGAACAGGCGTGCTAGGTTTCTTAGGTAATTTGATTTGGTTCATCTTAGCTGGTTGGTGGCTGGCGATTGGTCACTTGATTTCTGCATTGGCCTGCTTCATTACGATTATCGGCATTCCATTTGGCTTGCAGCACTTAAAGCTGGCGGAGTTAGCTGTGTTTCCTGTTGGCAAAACAATCGTGGTTATTGAGCGCTAAGACTAAATGAAGATAATAAAAAACCAGCCTAGGCTGGTTTTTTATTGAGCGGTCATCCGACCATTTCAATCAAATAATGCAGTGGCGCGTTGGTTAGCATTTTCCGCCACTATTGTCTTTTGTGCATTATCTAGATCCCTCCAACCTTGGATTTCATCTAATGTTCGATAACAACCTTGGCAAAGCTGGCTACCCTCATCGATGGCGCATACCCCAATACAAGGTGATTGCACTTCCTCATTCCCATTCACTTCATCCATTAGTTATCTACACCAACCTAGGTCAGCGCACCGTGACATTGTTTATATTTTTTACTAGAGCCACATGGACAAGGGTCATTACGGCCAACTTTAATCCCTTCTCGCACTATAGGTTGCGCAGCTTCAGCGGCATCTTCTCCCTCTAACGCCTCATCATAGTCCGCATGTTGATATTGCACATTTTCAACACCTTCTGGTGGCTCAACAACACCCAAGTCTTCTTGCGTTTTAATCTGCACTAACATCGTCACTTTAGTGACTTCAGATTTAATCGTATTCAATAAACCTTCGAACAATTCAAACGCTTCACGTTTATATTCTTGCTTCGGATTTTTTTGCGCATATGAACGTAAATGAATACCTTGACGCAAATGATCTAAAGCAGATAAATGCTCACGCCAATGGTTATCAACACTTTGCAGCATCACTGAACGTTCGAATTGACGCATATTTTCAACACTGGCCAGCACTTCCTTCTCTGCATAAGACTCATTTGCGGCAGCAATCACACGTTCGCGCAGTGTTTCTTCATGCAAGTCTGGATTCTCTTCTAGCCATTGTACAATTGGCAAGTCCAAACCCGTTTCTGCTTCAATCGCATTCTCAAGCCCAGTGATTTCCCATAGTTCTTCAATGCTACCTGGTGGAACATACGTCGAGATTAAATCTGATAAAACATCATAACGCATTGCCGTTATTGTCTCGCCAATTTCTGTCGCCTCTAATAACTCATTACGTTGCTCATAAATCACTTTACGCTGATCATTAGAAACATCATCAAACTCTAGCAATTGCTTACGCATATCAAAGTTGCGCCCCTCTACTTTACGCTGTGCATTTTCAATCGAACGCGTCACCATAGAATGTTCAATCGCTTCACCTTCTGGCATTTTTAGGCGTTCCATAATAGCCGCCACACGATCGCCAGAGAAAATACGTAATAGTTGATCTTCTAGACACAGGTAAAAACGACTTGAACCAGGATCGCCTTGACGACCTGAACGACCCCGTAGCTGATTATCAATACGACGTGATTCATGTCGTTCTGTTCCGATAATATGCAAACCACCTGCTACGAGCACTTGCTCATGCAACTTTTCTGCATTGGCTTTAATCTTATCTATCTTCGTTGTTTTTTGTGCGTCCGTTAATTTTTCATCGGCTTCCGCCACGAGAATTTCTGGCTCAGAATTACCACCTAAAACAATATCGGTACCACGACCAGCCATATTGGTTGCAATGGTAATCATGCCAGGCTGACCTGCTTGCGTAATAATATGCGCTTCACGCTCATGTTGTTTCGCATTTAACACTTGATGATCTAATTTAGCCTTTGTGAGCGCTTTTGAAATAATTTCAGAATTCTCAATCGAAGTCGTGCCGACTAATACTGGTTGTCCACGTTTCTTACAATCTTTAATATCTTCAATCACCGCATCATATTTCTCTACCGCAGTGCGATAGACCTTATCCATGGCATCTTTACGTTGCATTGGACGGTGTGTCGGAATCACAACGGTTTCTAGACCATAAATCTGATTAAACTCGTAAGCTTCTGTATCAGCAGTACCGGTCATACCGCTTAATTTCTCATACATACGGAAATAGTTTTGAAAGGTAATAGAAGCCAGTGTTTGATTCTCTTTTTGAATTTCAACACCTTCTTTAGCTTCAACCGCTTGATGCAAACCATCTGACCAACGGCGGCCTGGCATCATACGGCCAGAGAATTCATCCACAATAACAATCTCACCATCACGAACAACATAATGCTGATCCAAATGGAATAAGTTAATGGCACGTAATGCTGCGTTTAAATGATGGACCAAACTAATGTTACCTGACTCATACAAGCTTGAGTCTGCTGGCAACAACCCAGCCTCTTCTAAATAAGCTTCAGCATGCTCATGTCCAGCTTCTGAAAAATTAACTGATTGCCCTTTTTCATCAACCCAGAAATCGCCTTCACCCTCTTCAGTTTCTTGCTTAACTAGTCTTTTAGCCACCGCATTAATTTTGATATATTCCTCAGCATCACCTTCAGCTTGGCCCGAAATAATCAAAGGCGTACGCGCCTCATCGATTAAAATTGAATCCACTTCATCGACTAGCGCATAGCTTAAGCTACGTTGTGTGCGCTGCTCGGCACTGTGTACCATGTTGTCACGTAGGTAATCAAAACCAAATTCATTATTGGTACCGTAAGTAATATCGGCAACGTAAG
>Ga0307998_1000887_pt1 | contig 16529 bp, 15 predicted proteins | sample Davwhametageno37_FD_203147 | JGI IMG/M metagenome (GOLD analysis project Ga0307998, IMG submission 203147) | Marine microbial communities from Davis Island wharf, Antarctic Ocean - #37 | ecosystem: Environmental > Aquatic > Marine > Unclassified | place: Antarctic Ocean: Davis Island wharf... | reverse complement strand
TAAACTCTTTAGGAACTAATATATTAATATTAATTATACGCAACCTATTGAATATGCTCAACTTTACATAACTTACCCATTAATCTTCTTTAGATACTAACCAATTAATAATGTTAGGTTAACTACTGTTTAAAAGTTAATTTTTTTCTGTCCTTTATCCATCAATATCATTTATTAAGCGCCCACCTTCTAATGGCTCTTTAGTAAGCCAACTATTTCCTCTTGTTGCACACACGGTTGCGAAGAACTAATACTATTCTCGCTCAGAGCAAGCTTTATCCTTTGTAGCGTTGCAATACCCTCTGGTAATTAATGATTTCGATGCGAATCATGAATACGAATTAATACAACTTTCAATAATGTATTTTGATCATTTGTAAAATCAAAATAATCATCCAACCACCAGGTGAAAACCTCAAGCGAATTGTTGAATTTTTTTACCAAGCCACAGCCAATGATTGAACAAGCAAGTAAAACAATGGATAGGCATCGAAGTGCAAACGTTACTTTAGGAATCATATACCCCAGCCTGTTTTGTAAAACAGTGAGCTTTAAACACATGCATTCAAGCCATAAGTCAAATGATGTATGTTGTTTAGTGGTTGCTAGCCTGTTCCGATGACTGTGTTACACGCCAAATCTTGTTACCAACATCATCGGCTACAAGCAATCCACCATTATGATCAACCAATACACCAACAGGTCTGCCTTGCGCCTGACCCTTATCATTTAAAAATCCTGTTAAAACGTCTAAAGGCAAACCAGAAGGTTTGCCTTCTTTAAATGGAACAAAAATAACTTTATAACCGCTAAAAGGTTTTCTGTTCCATGAACCATGTTGGCCTATAAACATACCGTTTCTGAATACCCCATTCAGATGAACTTCATTAGAATAAGCTAAACCTAATGATGCGGTATGCGGCCCAAGTGCATAATCTGGGTGAATGGCACGCGCCACTAGTTCTGGATTTTGTGGCTTAACACGTTGGTCAACATGCTGGCTAAAGTAGCTGTACGGCCAGCCATAAAAACCACCGTCCTTTACTGATGTTAAATAATCGGGCACCAAGTCGCTCCCGATCTGATCTCGCTCATTCACAACAACCCAAAGCGAATTAGTCAGTGGCTCCCATGCCATGCCATTTGGGTTGCGTAGACCTGATGCAAAAACACGATGCTTACCTGAATCAATATCCAGTTCCCATATAGCTGCTCTGCCAACTTCATTATCCATGCCTTTCTCACCAATATTACTGTTAGAGCCAACGGTTATGTATAACTTAGAGCCATCTTGGCTAGCAATCATATTTTTAGTCCAATGATAATTAATCGATCCAGCAGGCAAATCAAGGACTTTAGTGCCTTTACCAATGATTTTAGTTTCACCGGCACTATATGCATATCGAATTACCGCATCCGTATTGGCAACATAAAAATCATCACCAATTAGCGACATACCAATTGGTGAATTTAAGTCTTGAAGAAAAACTTTTTGTTCGTCGACCACACCATCCTTATTCAGATCACGCAATAATATGATGCGATTGGCACTTGCAACACTAGCGCCTGCCTTTGCCATGAATTTACTTGTAATCCAACTACGAAAACCACTTTCTTTATTAGACTTTGCCGGTGCGTTTGATTCCGCCACCAATACATCACCATTTGGCAAAGCATACAACCAGCGAGGATGTTGAAGGTTGCCTGCATAAAGGTTGATGGTTAATCCTTCAGTAACTTGGGGCTTAACTCCACTTGGCCAACCAACTGCTGTTGCGATATGAACAGTTGGAATAATAGATTCTTTGGGTGGAGGTAGTAGTGGTTTAGGCCCCATGCCATCAGTGACTGAAAGTTTCGCTGAACGGCCACAAGCACTGAGAATGATTGCAAAAACACAAATTAGTACAAAGCTAAATAAGCGCATGATTCTCTCTAAAATTTATATTCTTTGAATAAAGACAGTATTAATATGGAAATGATTAACATCACAGAATTATCACGCTCTGACGAGGCTTAACGTGCGTGGGCGTCAATCCAATATGACCTATAACCAACTATTATTAAAAAATAATTTAAATTTAATAATGAGTTGTTATACACAAATCCAAGAGCTAACTAGCAAACAAAAAAACTAAAATGGTGTTACAAGTATATTTAGTGTAGCAGTTAACAGTGTGTGAATATATGCAATATCAAGAATAAAACACAGACTAGATATCTCCATTGGGGACAAAGTGGACCGGCGACTTCTAAGACTTAACTAATGCTAACCTTAACAGTCATTCGGTATTAGAGATTTTAGACCCGCCGCATTTCTGCCAGACACTACTAAGCCAGTGCTGCTGTGGAGGTGGCAGCCCTAGTGGACGATAGTAGTACTCCAACTCAGAGAATGCTGCAGCTTCAAGAAACGTACGCCATGATTTGAGGTCATGATATGCCCCATATCGACCTAGATTCCAGCCCTCTTCATTATTGCCCCTTGGGTTTGAAGTGAATAGAACGCCATTGGGCTTAAGTGCTGCATGCAGTTCGCTCAATACGCGTGGGAGTTCTTGGCATGGTATGTGGAACATTGAAGCATTGGCGAAAATGCCATCGAAGCGGCAAGATGGTAGATTCAGTGCAAGAAAATCCTGCTCCCATACCTCGCAACCACCATGCTCACGAGCCATAGTGACGAACGGAGAGGAGCCGTCTAAACCAATCGGCTCGTGGCCTAAGGCTCGAAATGTTAGCAAGTCTCGCCCAGGACCACATCCGAAATCGAGAATAGACAGCGGCGGAACACCACTTATGTGCCGTAGAAGTGCGGTGATATTCTGTTTCACATCATGGTCACGCGTACCATCCCAAAACTCGTCAGCACGCTCGTTATAATGCTCTAGCGTCTTTGTAGCAATAAATGTCATATCATTCATGGCTTGTTTCATCGTGATATTTTGGTTCCTAGGATAGTGCTAATGTTTGAATCTCGTTATGAACTCCACTTGAACAACGGGATAGAGTGTATATTGCTACTCAAGGTAGTGTGCCAGTTAGAAGCCTTACAATTACCCAAGTCCAAATTGCTATCCAAATAAAACCAAATACTTTTATTTGAGATAATCGTACTTGAGAATTAAAGCCTTTGGGAACCATCTTTAATTTCCGCATGAGTTCAAACTGAAAGTTCAGAAAGCCCTGAAACCCACTCGGCTTCCCTACGAGCCATAAGCCGAAAAGAAAGGGAATAACTAATGGAATGTGGTTAGTGAAATTATTGTTCATTGGGCCCTAACAGTTGATATAGAAATGCTACATTGAAGTTTTTATTGTAATAGAAGAACACTATTGATGGGGAAGATATTGTCTTATTAAAAAAAGGTATACAATAGGCACAGACGGTTTGGGGGGGGGCGCTAAATGTGTCGAATCAAAATAATTAAATAAAAATAAACTGTTACATGTTTTTAATGTGATGTTTAGTGTTGGCGTTCGACTCCAGAAAACGGCCAACTTAATTATCTCGGTAATGATTGGATTTGCGAAAAAGGCTATTACAAATCAGTTAAAGAATGCAACTTAGTGGTGAGGTAATCCCCCATGTTTTATTTTCTACAATATGCCAGTAGACTAATGCGCACCTTCCCAATTATTACTAACTCCAACTTCAGCCAGTAATGGTACGTCTAAAGTCGCCACATTTTGCATGAACTCAGGCAACATCTGCTTAACCAATTCCAACTCCCCATCAGGCACTTCCAACACCAATTCATCATGTACCTGCATAATCAGTTTCGTTTGTAAGCCCTTATTATCCAACCACTTTTGTACGGCAATCATGGCGAGTTTAATCAAATCAGCAGCCGTACCTTGCATAGGTGCATTAATGGCGGCGCGTTCTGCGCCTGCACGACGTGTACCGTTCGAGCTGTTGATTTCTGGCACCCATAAGCGGCGGCCAAAGTAAGTTTCTACATAACCATTTTCTTTTGCTGATTCACGTGTGTCATCCATGTATTGGCGGACTCCTGGATAGCGAGCGAAGTATCGTTCGATGTAGCTCGCTGCGGCGCTACGTTCGATATTGAGGTTTTGTGCTAGGCCGAAGGCACTCATACCGTAAATGAGGCCGAAGTTAATGACTTTGGCAAAGCGGCGTTGTTCGCTTTCTACTTTATCCTTCTCTACGCTAAACACTTCAGCGGCAGTGGCACGGTGAATATCTTCGTTATTGGCGAAGGCTTTTAGCATGCCCTCATCTTTGGATAAATGCGCCATGATACGTAGCTCAATTTGCGAGTAATCGGCAGAGACGATATGCGAACCTTCAGGCGCAATAAACGCTTCACGGATACGGCGACCTTCTGCAGTGCGCACAGGAATGTTTTGTAAGTTAGGGTCTGAACTGGCGAGTCTGCCTGTAATCGCTACCGCTTGATTATAGCTGGTGTGTACGCGGCCTGTTTCTTGGTTAATCATTTTTGGGAGCTTGTCGGTGTACGTTGACTTGAGCTTCGCTAAACCGCGATACTCTAATAGTACTTTTGGTAGCGGATGATCTAAGGCTAGTTCTTGCAAGACGTCTTCATTGGTACTCGGTTTGCCTGATGGTGTTTTCTTCAGAGGCTTAATACCGAGCTTATCAAATAAGATTTCTTGCAGCTGGTTAGGTGAGGCAAGGTTGAATTTTTGGTCTGCTAATTCATACGCTTTATTCTCTAGCTTGACTAAACGCATGCCAATTTCGTTACTTTGTTTATTGAGCATATTGGCATCGATTAATACACCGTTGCGTTCGATGGTGTATAGCACCTCCATCGATGGCATTTCGATTTCGCCGTAGATGTAATTTAGCTTTTCGTCTTTAGTGATATGCGGCAATAAGGTTTGATGTAATTGTAGTGTGATATCAGCATCTTCTGCGGCATAGTTGCTAGCTGTTTCTACTGTTACTTGATTAAAGGGTACTTGCTTGGCGCCTTTGCCTGCAACGTCTTCAAAATGGATAGCCTCTAAACCTAAGTGCCGCATGGCGAGGTCATCCATATTATGTGTACGATGACTTTCTAATACGTAGGATTGCAACATGGTATCGTGGGCGATTCCGTTGAGTTGGATGCCATGATTTTCTAATATGTGTTTGTCGTATTTTAAGTTCTGGCCGACTTTTTTAATATCAGAGTTTTCTAATATTGGCTTCAGTGTGGCGAGCGTGGCTTTCAAGTCCAACTGTTCTGGCGCATCAAAATAATCGTGCGTGAGTGGTAAGTAAGCGGCTTCACCTGCTTTAACTGAAAGCGACAGACCCACAATTTTTGAAACTAATGGATCTAGTCCTGTGGTTTCCGTATCAAAACTGATGATGTCTGCGCTGTTGATTTTCGCTAACCATTCATCCAGCTGTTCTGGTGTGGTGATGGTGGTGAAGTTGCGGTCAGTATTGACTGACTCGGCAAAAATTTCATTGGCGCTGGCTTTTTTAGCTTTGGTGGCATCAGAGACAGGGCTTTTTGCAATACCGGTTGGTACGACGCCATCGGCATCCATATTTTCTAAATCACGCTTCCAGCTGTTTAACTCAAAGCGGTCAAATAATTCGTGTAGTTTAGCTTTATCCAATGGGCGCGGGGCGAGGTCGGCTAAGTTATCTTGTCGGCCAATATCGACGCGGATGGTGATGAGTTCTTTTGCTTTTGGCAACCATTCGAGCGCAGCGCGTAAGTTCTCACCGACTTTGCCTTTGATGTTGTCAGCATTTTCGATAATGCCGTCTAACGTGCCGTATTCGGTTAACCATTTGACTGCGGTTTTAGGGCCGACTTTTTCTACACCTGGTACGTTGTCTACTTTGTCGCCAATTAGCGTTAAGTAATCAATAATTAAGCTAGGGGGTATGCCAAATTTCTTTTCTACGCCTGCTTCATCTAATACATCATCGACACGCCTGAACGCATCGCGCATGGTGTTCACCACAGTAATTTTACCATTTACTAGTTGGGAGATATCTTTATCACCCGTCGAGATAATGGTTTTAATGCCTTCGCTCTCGGCTTGTTTCGCTAATGCGCCAATCACATCATCGGCTTCTACGCCTTCAATCATAATTAACGGCCAGCCTAATGCGGTAATCGCTTCATGCAATGGTGCGATTTGTGGACGTAAGTCATCTGGCATGGCGGCGCGGTTGGCTTTGTACTCAGGATATAGATCATCGCGGAAGGTCTTACCTTTGGCGTCGAACACGCAGGCGCAATAGTCGGCAGGGTAGTCTTTATGTAAACGGCGCAACATGTTTAACACGCCATGAATGGCACCAGTTGGTTCATCGGCAAAGTTACGCAAGTCAGGCATGGCGTGAAAAGCGCGGTATAAGTAAGAGGAGCCATCGACGAGTAAAAGGGTTTTCATATCAACATTTCATGTTTGCTGGTTTGTTTTATGCAGTATTTTCCCATATCTAGGCAGACTTTATGTAATATGATTAAAGCTAAGCTTAATTAACACTGATTAATAAGAAGGGTAGGGCATGGTAACCAATAAATTACCGCAAATGTCGACTGCAGAAATACTGCATAGCGATGTTGAAGCCAACGAATCGTGGTATGCGTTTGAGATTATGGCGGAGTATGTAGGAGCGACTGAAAAGCTCAAGAAAATCACGCCTGCTATTTCTATTTTTGGTAGTGCGCGGACCAAGCCAGACCACGAATATTATCAATTAACTGAAAAAATTGCGCGCTTACTCTCAGATTCAGGTTTTACTGTGATCTCTGGTGGTGGCCCTGGCATTATGGAAGCAGCGAACAAAGGCGCACATCCTGGAGTGGGGCCAAGTGTCGGTTTGAATATCGAGTTGCCATTTGAGCAGTCTGGCAACGGTTATCAAGACATTGGTATTACTTTTAAAACTTTTTTCTTACGTAAGGTTATGTTCGTGAAATACGCATCTGCTTACGTGGTGATGCCTGGTGGCTTTGGTACGATGGATGAGTTGATGGAAGCGATTACATTGGTGCAAACAGGTAAAACACGCAGAATTCCGATTATTTTGGTCGGTTCAAAATTTTGGGGTGGATTGTTAGATTGGTTGAAAAATACATTGATTGAGGAGGGAATGGCATCGCCAAATGATCTGGATTTATTGCAGGTGATTGATGAGCCTGAAGAAGTCGTTGCTGCCATCTTTAAATATTATGAATCTAAAGGCTTTGAACTGACGCCTGAAGAGAAGAAAAACCAGTTTTATTTATGATTGGGCTGTATTTCTATGAATCATATTTTTTTGAATCTTTATTTGATGTGAATTAACGACTGTATACGTGCTTTTTGTTAGAATAAAAGTTAGTTTATTGAAGATGGGTGGTGCGAGATGAAAAAACAATCATTGTTAAGCTTATTAGTCGGCAGTGTATTGCTTTGCTTAACGCCGCAATGGCTGCTTGCAGCAGCGCCAGCGGATGCTGAAATACTAGAGCAGGTGGAACCACCTGCCAAGATAAGGCAGGGTGAGCCTATAGAAGATGCGCCTGAGATTACCATTCGTAAAAAAGGTAGCAAAACCATCCAAGAATACCGTCTGAATGGTGAGCTTTATATGATGAAAATTACGCCTGATCATGGTGTGTCGTATTATCTATATAAAGAAGATCAGCAAAGTGATTGGGTTAATGTTGGGCCGAATCCACCATTAGCAGTGCCTAAATGGACGTTGTTTAGATTTTAATTTCATTGAATACAATAAAGGCTAAATGCGTTGATTTGGCCTTTCTACTTATTAAGTAACGCTTTATGTCAGTTTTCACTACACTCACACTTCCAAAGGTTCAAGATTGCTTGCAGGATTTCTCTATCGGAGAAATGACTGAGCTAAGAGGCATTGCCGCAGGGGTTACCAATACTAATTACTTTGTCATCACTGAAACATCACGTTATGTGCTGACAATATTTGAAGCGAATACAATTGACGAGCTACCTTACTTTGTTGATTTGATGACACATCTAGCTGACCACGATATTCCCTGCCCCGCGCCAATTGCAGATAAACAGGGCGTAGCATTGCGAGAGATTAAAGGTAAGCCAGCATTATTAGTCAGTTGTTTGCAAGGTAGTGATGTGAGCGCGCCTGATGCAGAGCAGTGCGCACAAGTCGGACGGGTATTGGCACAGATGCATCTTGCAGGTAATGCTTTTGATCAACAATCAAAAAATCAGCGTGATGCTGCATGGCGAAGTCATACTGCAGCACAAGTGATGGATAAAGTATCGGCTGGTGATCAAGCATTGTTGCAACAGGTATTAGCCTTTCAAGATAACCTCGATTTAGGTGGTTTGCCAACAGGTGTGATTCATGGCGATTTGTTCCGTGATAATGTGCTATTTGATGGTGCAACTTTAGGTGGCTTTATTGATTTTTATTATGCTTGCCACGATGTGCTGGCTTATGATGTGGCGATTGCGGTGAATGACTGGTGTTTATCTGAAACAGGTGATTTTGATGAGCCACGCTTAAATGGTTTTATGCAGGCCTATACAGAAATCCGTCCATTTAATGAGGCAGAAAAACAAGCTTGGCAGGGTTTGTTATGTATTGCGGCTTTACGTTTTTGGTTGTCGAGGTTGTATGATTTGCATTTTCCTGCAGAGGGTGAGTTAACGCATGCTAAAGACCCTGATTATTTCAAAAATATTCTGCTAAAAAGATCAACGCCGAGCGCGTCATAGAAAGTTAGCGATGGCGATATTAGAATCACGTACAAAAACAGGGGTGAGATGGGTCAGTGAAAGCGTTGCTTTGTTCAAACAGACGCCAAGAAAGTGGCTGCTTCTCGCTTTATCCTACTTAGGCATATTCGTCTTTATTCCTTCATTCCCTGGGTTGCAATTATTTTCATTTTTGACCATCTTGATTTGGCCGATATTTATCGCGATTGCGATGCGGATGTACCGCAATGCTGAAGTCCAAAAAGATGAAAACTTATCAAGCATCATGCAATTGGTACAACCTAAAATGCGAGAGTTGTTGTTATTAGGTTTGATTAGTTTGTTTTACTTTATATTGGTCAGTATTATATTAAGCGCAGATTTACAAGCGATTACAGAAACCATGGGAAAGCAAGCGCAATTGACCGAACAGGAAATGGTGCTTGCGATAGGCCAAACAGTGACGCCGGTTCTGCTTAAGCTTACTTTGTTATTTATTCCGCTGATGGCGGCCGTTTGGTTTGCACCCATGTTGATTGTTTTTAATGGTTACTCAGTGATGAAGTCCATTAAGTCGAGCATTGCAGGCTCATTACAATATGTGGTGGCAATGACGGCAGCATGGTTGCTGCTGACTGCGGGCATTATCTCGCTGATATTAACAGTTAGTCTAGTCGCTGGACTGTTTGCCTTTATTCAACCCGACTTTGCACAATCATTAATGACCATGTTGATATTTGGCTGCTTGTTAGTCAGTATTGCACTCACGTTAGCTTTTCAGTATGTGAGTTATCGCGATATTTTCAGAGCGGCGCCTAACGCTTAATACTTGGCTTTTAATACTTAAACGGGCGTGAGTTTCGCAAACTCTAAAGCTAGCCATTTCAAGCCGACATTGCCAAAATTCACCTGCACGCGCATGTCTTCTGCGCTGCCTTCATAGCTTACTACTACCCCGTTACCAAATTTCTTATGATCAACGCTTTGACCAATTTTCCAAGGCATCGCACTTTTTTGCTCGCTACTTTTAGCCTTGCCCATACGATGCGGCAATTCATTGTAATCTGGACTGCCTGAACGCCTCACTGGTTTGCTGTTCAGACGTTTTATTAATTCCTCAGGGATTTCATCCAAGAAGCGTGAAGGGATGCCGTAACGTACCTTGCCGTGTAACATGCGGCTTTGTGCATAGCTTAAGTACAGCCGTTGTCTTGCACGCGTTACCGCGACGTACATTAAACGACGTTCCTCTTCTAGGCCGTTACTCTCATACATGCTTTGCTCGTGTGGGCATAAGCCTTCTTCTAGGCCGCTAATAAACACCGTTCTAAACTCTAAGCCTTTAGACGCATGCACGGTCATGAGTTGTAATGCATCATGGCCAGCATCGGCTTGATGTTCACCTGCCTCTAAGCTAGCATGACTTAAGAATTGTGTCAGTAAATCTTGCTCAGTTTCGCCGTCGACATTATTGTGATTACCAAAGTCTTGATTAGTAAATGCTACTGCGGCAGTGACTAACTCTTCCAAGTTTTCAATGCGATCTTCGCCTTCTTTGGTGCTTTGGTAGTAATTTTTCAAGCCAGATGACGTTGTGGCAATCTCGGCGATTTCTGATAGTGAAATGCCATAAGCTTGGTCTGTCATTTCGCGAATCAATGCAACAAAGCCTTCGATACCTTTTGCGCCTTTTTTACCGTCGCCAGCGCGATTAATAGCAGTTTGCCATAGGCTGCAATCTACAGCACGTGCTTCTGCTTGTAGCTGCTCTAAGGTGCGTGCACCAATCCCGCGAGTTGGGAAGTTAATCACACGGAGTAGAGCGGTATCGTCATTGGCGTTGGCGATTAAACGCATATAGGCCAGTGAATGTTTAATTTCTGCACGTTCAAAAAAGCGTAAGCCACCATAGACACGATAAGGCAGGTTGGCTGAGAATAATGTATGCTCAATCACGCGAGACTGGGCATTACTACGATAAAGCATGGCAATTTCGCCTAAGCTAGTGCCTTCAGCATGCAGCATCTTGATTTCATCAACGATGAATTGCGCTTCATCAGTGTCGTTATACGCTTCGTAAATACGCACTGGCTCACCTTTGCCAGCAGATGTCCATAGGTTTTTACCTAAGCGGTTTTGATTATTTGCAATAATGGCATTCGCTGCATCGAGAATATTGCTGTGTGAGCGGTAATTTTCTTCCAGTTTGACGATGTTTTGGACATTAAAATCATTTTCAAAGTCTTGCATATTGCCAACACGAGCACCGCGGAAGCCGTAGATCGATTGGTCATCATCACCCACGGCAAACATGCAATTATTTTTGCCAGCGAGTAGTTTTAACCACATATATTGTAAGCGATTGGTATCTTGAAACTCATCGACCAAGATATATTGAAAGCGCGATTGATAGTGTTCGCGGATGTGTGTATCGCGGGCTAACAATTCATAGCAACGTAATAACAATTCAGAAAAATCGGCAACACCTTCACGGTTACACTGCTTATCATATTCTGCGTAAATCTCATTTAAGCGTTCCGAGTGTGCATCGTGTGTATCAACTTTGTCTGCTCGTAAGCCTTCTTCTTTACAATTATTGATATAGCCTTGTACTTGTTTCGGTGCAAATTTCTCATCATCAACGTTCATCAGTTTTAGTAAACGCTTAATGCTGGAAAGCTGATCTGAATTATCTAAAATCTGGAAAGTACTAGGCAAGCCAGCCTCGCGATGATGAGCACGTAATAATCGATTACACAAACCATGAAAAGTGCCCACCCACATGCCGCGCGTATTGATTGGCATCATTGAAGTTAAGCGCGTTAACATTTCTTTTGCAGCTTTGTTCGTAAATGTTACCGCCATCAACCCCATAGGCGAAATCTGTCCAGTTTGAATCAGCCATGCAATACGGGTTGTTAGTACGCGTGTTTTACCACTACCGGCACCAGCTAAAATTAAAGAAGATTGATGTGGTAATGTGACGGCTTCTAACTGTTTATTGTTTAGGCCGGTGAGTAAAGAATTGCTATCTGTATTCGGAATATCCATGACAGTATTATAACGTGTGAATAAGTAAATCTCGCGCATGAATAGACCGCTTTATCTGGCATATTCTGCGAAGACACGTCTAACGACTGCATTTGCAATTTTCTACGGGGATGACCGCTGTGGCTATCTCATGAGGCAGCGCTTTAGACTAATACAATTCGTTACAAAAAATAGTGCAACAGGCATGAACTTTGGCGAAATAGTACAGTCTCTATATGCATGGTAGCAAAATTGTTATTTTGTTACCGTTCCGCTTTTTCCTCCCTGAGCGGAAGCCTTACGCAAAAGGCGTTTGGCCCTGATCAATACCCCTTGATCAGGGCTTTTTTTTAGATTTATTTTTTAGGGGTCTTGAATGTGGCTGTCAGCAAGCTGGGAGCCAAGTCAACAGCACATTGGCTAGCACACACCAAATGACGACAAAGAGTGGTGAAAGTCGCCATATGACTAGTAGGGCAAAACCACTAAGGGCAATTGCCAAATCAACCACATGCATCACGCTGGATGTGAATACCGGGTCGTATAGCGCAGCGGCTAAAATGCCGACTACTGCTGCATTAATACCTGTAATCGCATTGGCTGCATGCGGTCTGTTTGCAATAGACTGCCATAAGGGAAGGGCTGCTGAGATTAAGAGAATTCCTGGCAAAAACATAAAGGTCAGCGCAATGGTAGCACCCAGCCAGTTAACGGATGTTGTCGTTGGCATGATGGCGCCAAGATAGGCCACAAACGAGAACATGGGGCCTGGAATGGCTTGCGATGCACCATAGCCAGCCAGAAAGTCAGTGTTGGAAACTTGCCCTGTATTAACCACAGCATCTTGCAGTAACGGTAGTACGACATGGCCCCCGCCAAACACTAATGCGCCTGCACGATAGAATGCCTGACCAGAGGCAACGAGATCTGATTGTTTTGATAGGAATAAGGCGGCTAACAGCAAGGCAATGAAAACGCCGAGTAAGGCTAAGCCAAGTGACGGTTTGTAACCGACGTTAATCGGCTGCAGTGCCTTACAAGACATTGAGTGACAAAACGCAATGCCTGCAATCGCCCCAACAACAATCACCAGTATTTGTGACCAAGCGACATTTATCAGCAATATAGCGGCAACTGCACACAGGGTAATGCTGCGTCGCTGCCAGTCGGGACAGAGTTTTTTAGACATCCCCCATATAGCATCGGCAATCACAGCAAAAGCGACTAGTTTTAACCCATGAATAATTGCGGTGCCAATCTCGCTCGAGAATAATGGGAGCGCAGAGGCAAAGCCAATGATGAGTAACGCAGAGGGAAGGGTGAAGGCAAGAAAAGCAGCCAATGCACCTAACCAACCAGCGCGCAATAAGCCCAGTGAAAACCCGAGTTGGCTACTGGCTGGGCCAGGTAGAAATTGGCAGATGGCGAGGAGCTGGCTGAATTGCTGCTCGTTCAGCCATTGGCGCTTTTCAATCAGTTCTTTTCGGAAATGTCCAATGTGTGCGACAGGCCCACCAAATGAAGTGAGACCTAATTTAAAAAAGGTGTTGAATACTTCAGAAACGCTCGCTTTTTGGGCCATTCTTTAAGCTTTTAATGCTTTGTTTTGGGCATGATGACATATAATAAATTGTATTGCCATTTTTGGTTTCGTTAGGCACTGTTTGAAGTGCATTCCAGTGTTCGATGATTTTGCCATTTTCATCAAAGTAGTCAATAAAGACTTGTTTTCCATTGCCAGCGAGAGGATTGTGTTGAATATATTCTACGCCGACATACTGCGAAATGGCTTGGATGGGCTCGCCTAAACATGCAATGTGGTAGAGGGTGATTGCATTTTTCTTGTTGGCTACCAAGTCGTTTTTCATATCAACCCTGGCTTTATTCGCTCACTTATTCTGCGTAATTTAATTGCGCTGCATTTTCCAGTGCTCTTCACCAATATAAACGCCATTAGTGTAATAGAACCGTGCAAAGTCTAGTGAACCACCATTCGTGTCTATTTCAATAATGGTTTCAGTGATGCGGCTTGTTTTTTGTTTGACTGATTCCGCTTATTTTTCAGAAGACTTTTTAGTTGGCTTTTCTTTCCCAACCTGATTGAGTCTTCTATAGCGATCCGCAAAGACAACATGACCATCACTGATGAATTCCAAATCAAAAGTGGGTGTCTTGCCGATTAAGCTTAAGTGCTCAGGCCTTTTTGATCTATTTTCAATACCGTGTTTATTAGCATTCATTTCGAACCCCAGCTCTGATTTCAACTTCGCTTTTACGGTCACCAATGCCCTACGGGAGATGATGCGAGGAGCGCGATCAGGGCCTCTACACTCCAGGTATTGCATATCGCCTTTCCATTTTCCAGCCATAGCACGAAATAATGCGTTTACCTGGTCGTCGATTTCATTGGATAAGGGCTTCTGTTTTTCTAATGCATAATAGTCATCGCCTAACCTGGTGAGGTTTGGTGATGGCGTGTAACATTCGATGCCATCGTGTGGCTGGTGTAGATTAACTCGAATAGGCTAAACAATAATGCTGATAGGTAAGCTGTAGCTGGTTTAACCATTCGGCTTGTTATTTCGTCCTATCATTTTCAATGATAATACACTAAAGTTGCCAATCAACCGGCTGTTGCCTATGCTGGATTAAGTGTTGATTAATTTGCGAGAATTGATGATTGCCAAAAAAACCACGATAGGCAGACAATGGTGATGGATGCACTGACTGTAATACTAGGTGTTTGGCCGTATTAATTGCAGCTCCTTTTTTTTGGGCATAACTGCCCCACAAGACAAATACGAGGCTTTCTTGTTGCGCGTTTAATGCCGCAATCACCGCATCCGTCAATGTTTCCCAGCCACGTTTTTGATGTGAACCCGCATTGGCCTGCTCCACTGTTAACGTGGCATTGAGTAGTAATACACCTTGTGCTGCCCAGGGTGACAAATCACCGCTGCCACTCATGGTAATGCCGAGATCTGCCGTTATCTCTTTAAAAATATTCGCTAATGATGGCGGTGGTTTAACACCATCAGGTACAGAAAAACTTAAGCCATGTGCTTGTCCATCGCCATGGTAAGGGTCTTGTCCAATAATCACTACACGTACTTGTTTAAATGGGGTGTGATTAAAGGCATTGAAAATGAGTGGACTAGGCGGGTAAGTGACTTTGCCAGATACTTCCTCCTGATTTAGAAAGGCAGCCAATCTTTGCATATATGGTTGCTCAAACTCTTGACCGATAATGGTTTGCCAAGATGGGTGTAGAGACCTGTATAGGGGTAAGCTTTGTTTGAGTATTGCTTGCATACTAGTTTTTTCTTGGACTGATTAATTTCATTAAGGCACCAATTTTTTGTGGTTTTGCAAATAGCCAACCTTGGCCAATCGCATTTGGAATTTTTTGATGGATTTATGCTCTCTGCTTTTCAGTTCCTACCCATTCAAACACGATCTTTACTGCTAGGTGTTCGAGCATACTGAATATACCATCCAAAGTAATGTAATTAACGTTTTCATTTCCGACTGCTTGTGTGAAAATTTTATCGACTTTTTTGCATTTCAAGAAATAAAATGCGCCGAATCTGACCATTAACATTGAAAGTATCAACGACATGATAAATAGGCATCTCGCTTTAAACGCGACTCTGTTGACATTATCCATATACAGTCCATAGCCAATCATCCAATCTCATTCTGGCATCTTAGTAATCCCATTTCTTTTTGAGTACTCTCTGATTTAAAATTGGCTTTATATTGGATTGTGTACGGAATTACATTTTTTATTAACCAGTTCCGTCATGTATTGAATATAAGACCGTTGAAACTACCAATAATTTCTTTTCTTGTAAGCACTCTAGCAATACCAAAATTACCATTTGCCCAAATTTAAGCAGATTTAAATTGCACCGCAGATAGAAAATGAATAATTTTCTCGCCAGTTTCTTGCTTGGTCAACAAGCCTTGTTTGTATTGCTCGATATAGACGGAGGATTGATTGCTTGCAATCGTCAACATCGTGTCAACATCTTATTTTTTTGACGCAATGACGGCTTCTTTTGTATATTAAAACCCAATTAAAACAGTAGAAGTAAAGCCAATTAAAGCAACAATTAGTAATGTGACTAACGGTTTTTGATTCTTCATGTTTTATCCATGTAAAGTAAATAATGGGTATGCTTCGCAACCCATTTTTTTGTTATCTTTAACGGTGAAATGAGCTGCCCAATTGATCCCATCTGTTCGATGATATCAATTTTTCAGCGAAAGTAGGCGCTTACTATAAGCTTCCTATAGTAATGGTGGCAAGCCCTCAATAGAGAGCGCTTTTATAAATATTTCAGCAGGGTTATTGAGTAGGTTTAAATCTAACTTATATAAAATAAGCGCCGTATGCACACTAATGGCTTGCTGGTCGCGGTTAACCATGTTGATGGCATCTCCAGCTTTCACTTTCCCTTCTTTTGGTACGCGGCAGTAAAATCCACTACGACCACTATGCAAAAACTGTTTGATCATGGTTTTGTCGCCAAGTTTGTGTACCAATTTAAAACAAGGGATTCTCGGCATGGTGACTTGAAACGCTGCTTCACCGATTTGGAAAACATCACCAATAAACAGGTTACTTTCATTCAGTCCGAAGGTGGTAAAGTTTTCACCAAACGTAGCCGTAGACAAATCCTTTTGCGACAAGGTACCTTGCCAAAAATCATAATGTTCTGAAGGGTAACAATACACCGCTTGGTGTGGGCCGCCATGCACTTTTTTATCTGCTTGGTTATCACCATCTACGCCTAGCAGCTTTACCT
>Ga0307998_1000886_pt1 | contig 16542 bp, 12 predicted proteins | sample Davwhametageno37_FD_203147 | JGI IMG/M metagenome (GOLD analysis project Ga0307998, IMG submission 203147) | Marine microbial communities from Davis Island wharf, Antarctic Ocean - #37 | ecosystem: Environmental > Aquatic > Marine > Unclassified | place: Antarctic Ocean: Davis Island wharf... | reverse complement strand
TATATAATACAATCCAATTCCGTTTCTTAAGAACTTGTTCAATAGTATATACATTTGATACACGTTTATTCTTCTTTTTGTCACCTTTCTTCCTCTTCTTAGCTCCTCCTCTTCTCTTCCCTCTACTGAATTTCTCATCTAATAATTCTATAACATCATACGCCATATCTAAACAGCCTTCGACCCACGATTGATGTTTAGAGAAAGATTCATTAATCATATAAATGTTTTCTTTGGGAAAAGGTTTTAATAATGTTTCATATGTTTCTTTAACATTGTATCCAGGTTTCCACATATGAACACCTCCAGACCAATAACGCGTAGAAATCATAATTGGATCTGGTGGATCTTTATTAAGAACTTTCTTAACTTGTTTATGAAGTCTTTCTACAAGAGTTTTCTTACCTAATTTATCTAATTGAGACCACATATTCGCTAATTCACCATCGGTATAAGATATCATGATTAGACCTGTTTCATAATCTATCGGAATTATATGACGAATATAATTATCTGTAATAGTTCTGTGTAATCCGTGAAACCACACTTTTCCATTCTTATCTTTGGGATATTGAGCATAGATGCGTATTAATGGGACAGGTTGAACACCTTGAATACATTCTAAATCTTTTAATTTAGGTAGTTTGATAACAGCTTGATATGGTAATGCACAAATGATACGTTGTCCATAAATCTTTTTCTTGTCTATCTGAATAAAGTTCTTACCCAGATCAGTAACAGAACATTCTAATTTAATTGTAACATCTTCATTATCTTCTAATAATGTAGCAATTGTATCAGTAACAGATGATAATCCATTTTTAAGAACATAATAATCACATTTAGAGAATAAATCTTTCTTAAAAATCTTTAAAGCCATATACGCCTGAAAATTGGTAAATTCACTATCATATCCCAATGAATCCTTAAAATATTCAGTCATCTCTTCACCTAAGATATCTATACACAATTGATGAAGACTCACATTTTCTAAATATTTACGTGTATATAACTTTGATTTTTCTTGAACTTCTTTAACCAGATTGTGGAAATTAACTTTGGGTCCTTTAATTTTGTAGGTTACCTTATCGGGTAACTTAATTAAGTCATCTTTTAAGTCTAATTCATTAATCAAAGACATCATTTTAGTGTGTTTGCTGCTGATTCTCGCCGCACCCAATTCAAATTGTAGATTCTTTTCTTTTGTGGTTAAGATTCTACCTCCAAGTCTATTTGTAGATTCTACTAAGAGTATAGATTTACCTGTTTGAGATAACTTATAGGTCATATAGAGACCAGATATCCCTCCTCCAACTACAATATAGTCATAAATAGGCATTTATAATAGATTAGAAAATAGTATTAAAATATAACCTATAATATAATGGTTACTTGCCTAGTCATAGGTGATATGGGTAAAGGGACAAAAGATCAGTATGATGTAGGGAAGTTAATGAAGAAATTATATAAAAAATATAAAATTAAGTTTGTCTTAGGTTTAGGAGATAATATCTATCCAGATGGTTGTACATCAGTTAATGATCCACTATTTAAGTCTAATTTTGAGAAACCTTATGCAATATTACCCAATCATAAATGGTATATGTGTTTAGGTAATCATGATTATGGTTATCTACAAAATAAAGAAGGATTATTAGATAATTCAGTTCATCAAGTAGATTATACCAAACATTCTAAGAAATGGTATATGCCTTCTAAATATTATTCATTTGTGAAAGGACAAGCTGAATTCTTTTACTTAGATACAAATTTAGATAGGATGTCTGAATCTACTATTCAGCATCAATTACATATTATGAAAGATAAATTAGATAAATCTACAAAAAAATGGAAGGTAGTTGTAGGACATCATACATGGCGATCTATAGCCGGGCACGGAAATGCCGAACCGAGGTTCGAAACATTCTTAAAAGACCTCTTTAAAGATACTACACCAAATTTATATATGTGCGGACATGATCATTGTAAAACATTAATCGTTAAAGATGGAATCACGCTAGTAGTATGTGGTACAGGTGGAGAAGTCTATGATGAAGCTTCTGTTAATTTATCAATGGTAAATGATTGTTCATTAGAATACTTTTCGCCTACCTTAGGGGTAGCTACTTTAAACATAACTAATCATAAATTAGACTTAGTCTTTTATGATGCGAAAGGAAATAAAGAATATTCATATAAAATTACATAGTTGGTTAACAAAATAGATTAACATTCCAACATAGGATGACATTCCCAATCATACCTCTTCAACAATATGAATTATTTTTATAACTAGTATTAAGGATATTATTATAATTTAAAATTATATTACTGTTTTTAAAAAAGGCATATATGGCAAACTTGTATCCATTATATTTTGCGCACCAATATTAGGACTAGAATATTTGCATATATCTTCCATTGGTTTTCGCAATGATTGTATAATAGGGTTTTGTGCATGGTATAACTCCATCCTTTGTTTTTTTAATAATTTAATATTGTGTTCTATTTGTGATTTGCTTTCATTAAGAAGCTCTACCAATAGTGATTTTACTTGATCTATTTTAGAACTTTGACCACTCACATCACCTACTACGGTAGCGGCACTAATGTTTCCCTGCACCTTTAGGGGAGTATCAACCATTTCAGACCCCTTAGTAAATTCAACTTTATGATCAATAACTTCTAAATTATATATATATTGAGATAATGTTGCAATTAATGAATAAATTAATTTTTTAAAAATATCTAAAGTTTCAGATAACGTTGGAAGTCTGAAAACTTTCTTTATAATTACTCCATACTCCTTCACGCCTGGAGCCAATAGGATCGATGATGCTTTTTGTGCTAGCTTTTTTACTCTGCTTTTAGGCCACATGTTAAACGCTTCTTTCATAGCATATAATCCAACGGGTTGGTCGGAGGCGGACGCACCCCCGCCAAACCCCAGTAGAGATATAGAGCCACCACCCCTTGAAAGACTTAACCCACCTATACCATCTAATAAAAAACTATATTTTTGAACGATTTTTCTAGATCTTGCAAGTAACATATCAGACGATATTTCTAGTATATCAATTAAATTTCTTAGAGTTTCTAATGTGTATTCAAAACTATAATATAAATACCTAAACATATCCTTATATTTATCCATAGAGTTATTTTTGGTTAAATAATCACATAACCCGTTAGAGACATATCCATAACTATGATCATTACAAGTTTTATCACCTAATAATGGGGCGGCTTCTATTAAAATTTCATTAAAATTATTAAAAGTAGATAATTTTTCTATACCCTCAACAATGGTATTTATAGAACCTATTAAGTTATCTTCTTTTTCTTCATCTGCTTCTTTTTCTTCATCTGCTTCTCCCCCTCCTTCGAGGCGATCCTCACTCTGCTGACTGGCTGCTGGTCGCGATGGTCTTTCCTTGGCAGCGAAGTTTTTTAAATTTGATAAAATACATGCAGACTCCGCCTCAAAATCGTTAAATAAATGGTATTCCTGCACCCTTCCTGCTATTAATACTTGCTGCGTTTGTTTTTCAGTACGTAGATCTTCGTCTGAAGCTCTTCTATTTTCATCCGCCTCTTCCGCTTCAGCTTTGGCCTGAATAGCGGCTTCTTCCTCCTCATCAAGACCTTGCGCTTCATCAAGGTGACCTTTGATATATGTGGTCAATTCCTTGATTTCCTGTGATTGATCAGCTGTAGGATCCCAGATCTCGTTCAAGGGAGCAAGTTTTTCTAGCTTTTCCTCGATATCTGTATAAAGAACGAAATTTCTACCAGCAGGCTGCCTATCGCGAGCTTTTTTGACCTCTTCCGCTGCCTTCACCAACATCGCTTCCTCTGCCTTTCGGGTATCTGCCTTTCGGTCAACTATTCGCGCTTGGGCTTTTGCTTTTGCAGCAGCCACTGCTGCGGGGTCCACCGGATTTGTCGGTCGCGTAAATGTCGACTCCTTCGTCAAAGTGTTGTAATAGTACGTCTTGCCCGTGCTTCTGCTCACAGCGGTCTCCCATCCACCTGGCAATGCGTTGGGGTCTGCTGCTGCGGGGTCCACCGGATTTTCTGTGGTACCACCCCGTTGTGCCTGGCAGAGTAACGCCCCCCTACCATGAGTCCGTTTTAATGTATGTAATTTCTTACGGCTCTTCTGGCAACGTGATTTCACGTTACCTGATTTTATGTTACGTGTATGCCGGTGTTTTTTGCGAGTGATTCCCCGTCGTTTAGTTCCACGAAGCCTGTTCCTCTGGCGTTGTGTTTTTCTAGACATTTATATATATATACATATATATTTATTTTGGAAACATTGGATGACATTCCCAATCATACCTCTTCAACAAACTATATTCTTTTGTAATTTCGGTAATATATTCACTTTCATCTACTTTTTCTAACGAATCACATAAATGATAACTTTGATAGGGGAACACAAATCGCAATTGTTCTATAGGAGAATAATATGTTTTATGTTCTTTGACTTTGATACGTTTTTCTCTTTGTAGAAAAATCTTTACGTCGCGTAAAGTCGGAGAATGTTCATAGGGATAATACCATTCTTGTGAAATACATTCATGAAAATAATAATGAGCTGTCCAGACCAATGATTTTATATAATGAGAACATACATCATTTACTTTGTTATGATAATCATTAACAGCTATTTCATCAAAGTTATCTGTTAAAGTGTATAGATTATAATTTTTGATCCAATCAGTAGATTGAAAGATATGTTTTTCATTATCCATAAAAATAATGGGTTTATGTCGCATAATATCTTCACTGGGAAAAGATGAGTTAGTATCACACTTAATAACTGATGTATTTTTCATGATATCATCGTATATACGTTTATATTTTCTATGTTGATTCATTCGTATGCGAAAGATATCTTTCATTATATCATTTTCTCTGGATTCTAAAACTGATATGAATTCTTTAAAGTTTTCCCAATGAATAATACTTTTTGTTTTGGGATTAATTAAATAAAACTTAGTAGAAGCTTTACTTACACAATGTTTATACGCATCGGTAATATACGTTAATCCATTGTATCTCAAATGTAAGGATGGACTATTCTTAATGAAATCGTTACCCAATAAAAAACAAATAAATATATAATCGTTAATGACTTGTTGTTTAGGTAATCCAGGAAAGGTACTTATAATTTCTTGTTTTAATGCATCAATGTTAAGATACAAATATTCCGCATCCATTTGTTCGATGTTGAAAGATGTCCTTTCTCTCAATAAAACTATGTTATTTATCCCTGAAACTAGAGCCAACATAATTAAATCGGCATCTAACCCATAAATACAATTCTTTTGTTTATGTAATACAGACTTGTGTTGTTTCATGTATTGTAAAATCTTATGTTCTCCTTCACTGGGTTCTAATGAATCGGATAAAATTACATTGTTCCGAGAATCATACAGTTGATGTAACTCATCATTTAAACGATTCATAAAATTTGTTCCGGGTGTAATTGCGTTTGTATCCCATACTTTCTCCTCTAGAACACTTTTTAAACGTCTGACTCGCTGTTGCATCATTTTGCCCTTAGGTGCTGGACCATCAATGGCGATATAAATAAATGTAGCACCAGTTAACTGAATTAATGTATCTATATCTGCTATGATTTTTTGTATCATAGAATCTTCATTCCCATCTTTAATAGATGCACAAGAAGGATGAAGTAAGCAATTTAAGTCAAAAAACAAATTATCTATCTTCTGTCCATCTACAGGTTCAATCACATTTTGATAATCTGTGATCAAGGTTTTAAAAAAGACTGGTATTCCCATTTTATAATTATAATGATATACCTTTAATTAATAAAATCTAATAGATCATCTAAAGATCTATCTCCATCATATGTATAAGGTTTATTACCTTTGAGTAAAATAATAGTAGGATATGATACTATACCATATTTAGTAGCTGTCGTAAGATTATTAGGTCCATTAATCTTCACCATATTTACTTTTTTATTCTTATTATTTTCTTTGATGAGTTTCTTCCATGTTGGAGTAAATTTATCACACCATCCACATCCATCCATATAGAAATACATTAGTTTAGTAAGTTTTTTCCTGACAGTTTTCTTTGGTTTTCTTAAAGAACTTTTCTTTTTATCTTTTACTAAATATGAAAATTTACTTTCCCTAACTCTATCCATGAAACCTTTATTCGAAGTAAAACGTTTGTATTTAACAAACTTCTTCATATAGTCTTTTTCCATTTCATCTATTCCCATACCTTTAAATTTACCAAAAGGCACTAGTCTTGATACTTTTGTTCTTTTCATATATATATATATATATATATATATATTATTATTCATTTAAGGATTTAAAGATATATTATATATAAAATGGATTTGGGTTCGTTACTAAACAACACATTGATTAAGAATGAAGAAGTGAATTTAGCTTCAGGTAAAATCGGAGATGATACAACTGAAAAAGATAGTGAAATAGAAGAAGATAATATACAAGATAATGGAACAGATAATGGTGAAGATGAAGAAGGGGTACCACCACAAACACTTGATTCGGTATATGATGAAATAGAAGACATAGTTAAAGAAGATCCTAATAAACGTTTTATGAAACCATGGAATAAACTAGAGAAAGGTATGAAATTAAATAGAATTATACAATTTGTTGAGACAGAAACAGATGAAAAAGAATTAAGCGTTGATCAAAGTAAAGAATTAAAAAATATCTTATTTAGAGCGTGTGATTCAGGATTATTGAATAAACTAACTGAAGTCAATTATAATGAAGAAGAAGCTTGTATTATTTCATTTAAATCATTAGAATTTAATGAAGAAACTAATAAATATAAAATTAAAACGGTGAGTAGCAAACATCGTCCCAATACAAAATCTAAGTCAAATATCGATAGATTACTTAAATCTAAGAAAAAATAAAATGTATGTTATAGTATAAAATATGAGTAATTCTTCGAGGTCGCGGGCAATAGCTGATTTACGGAATGCATCAAACGTATTTGGAACTAAGATGACTAAGGTGACTAAGATGACTAAGATGACTAAGATGACTAAAGAAAAAAAAAGAATAGGAAAGAAAAAAGCAAAGAACTATGAAACTGAAGGGGACAATATTTATGAGAAGTATGCGTTAGCCATCCCAAAAGTTAAACCATATATTCTTTTACAGGCAGCAGAAAAAGCCGAAGAATTATATTATAAATCTATGAATGAATTATATAAATTAGGTGATAATACTGAAAAAACCAGAGTTCAAGCTAAAGCAGATAAAATGCGTAACAAAATAATACTATTAGCAGATGTGAAAGGAAGACTAGGAAGAACTAAAAAACCTAAGAAATCTAAGAAAACAAAGAAACCTAAGAAACTCCGTAGAAAACCCAGTAGCAAATCCCGTAGCAAATCCCGTAGGAAAGCCAGTAGAAAACGCGGCGGTGGCTGGTCGCGTGGCTGTGGACGTAATAATAATGAGACCGAGTGTGAGAACGATGAAAAGTGCAATTGGGTCCCGCCTGGCGTATGTATGAAGACAGGTTCCACACCCATAACATACTCCAAATCCAAAACAACCAGAAATCCACAGTACTATGTGCATGGATATGATGCAGATTCTATGAATCTACATTGGAGCCAGCGCCCGGCGAGCACAAAGTAAAACCTAAGAAAGGTAGAAAAAGTATTCATAAATCTAACAAGCGTCGTAGAACAATTAGAAGACGTCGTTAAAAATCAGCATCCATAGAAAATCCTTCGGTCGTTTCCATACCAGGATTGGCTTTATTCGCATATTCTCCAACTCTCTTTTCAAAGAAATTAGTTTTTCCCTGAATAGAGATTAATTCCATCCACTCAAAGGGATTGGCTGTTTTATAAACAGGATCTATCTTTAACATTTGTAAGAGTCTATCTGCTACATATTCTATGTATTGTTTCATTAATGTTTCATTCATACCAATAAGTGAACAAGGTAATGATTCTGTAATAAATTCTTTTTCAATATCTACGGCTTCTTGGATAATTCCTTTGACTGTAGTTTCATCTGGTTTATCTTGTAACATGGAATACATAAGAACTGCGAATTCTGTATGTAATCCTTCATCCCTACTAATTAATTCATTGCTAAAGCACAAACCTGGCATAAGTCCCCTTTTTTTGAGCCAAAAGATAGAACAAAAGGACCCTGAAAAGAAAATACCTTCGACAGCGGCGAACGCAATCACACGTTTTCCAAACGAAGATGTATCATCATTAATCCATTTTAGAGCCCAATCAGCCTTCTTCTTGACACTTGGTATAGTATCAATCGCATTCAGTAATCTGGTCTTTTCCGGAATATCTTTAATATAGGTATCAATGAGCAAGGAATAGGTTTCTGAATGAATATTTTCAATCGCAATTTGGAATCCATAGAAGAATTTGGCTTCTAAAATCTTGACTTCATTACAAAAACGTTCTACCAGATTTTCATTCACGATACCATCTGAAGCAGCAAAAAATGCCAGAACATTTTTAATAAAATGTTGTTCTTCATCTTTTAATTTGGTAAAATCATCCATATCTTTTGATAAATCAATTTCTTCGGGTGTCCAAAAACTTGACATCGCTTTCTTATACATGTGCCAAATAGGTTCTTGTTTAATAGGGAAAATAACATATCTATTTTCTTCTTCGGATAAAAGTAACTCCTTAGCCATATTACTTTATAAAGGTATCTATATTTTAAATAGATTCCATTTCATTTAAGGGTAAAATTAAATGACGTAAGAATATACTTAGAAAAAAAAACAGATATCATTATATAAATGGTTGTTTGTTTAGTGTTTGATATTGATGATACAATCTATGAAAACAAAACTACCCAAATTATCTATGATACAATTCAACAAGATTATGAATTATATCAATTAATGAAACGCATTCATCTCCCAAAATTTGTTTTAACAAACGCAGTCTATGAACATGCTAATATTATTATCAATAAATTAGGTATAGAGAATTTAATGCGAAAGGTATATGCTAGAGATAATATGAATTATATGAAACCTCATATAGAATGTTACAAAGCCGTAAATAAAGATATCTCTAAAGTTGTTCGATCAGATGATAATAAATATATATTTTTCGATGATTTATTAGAGAATTTAGAAACTGCGAAACAACTAGGTTGGTCTACTGTTTGGATAAATCCTAAATTCCATGAAGGAAACAATTATTCATATGTTGATAGGTCATTCAGAACATTAAAAGATGCCTTAAAAGAACTCAATTTTTAAAGATTATTTACGCCTTCTATTATTACGAACATGTGATCTCCTTGAAGTAGAACCTTTAACTCTTAAACGTTTACTTTTAGGTTTACCCTTAGCTTTACCTTTGCCTTTGCCTTTGCCTTTCTTTTTAGACCTCTTTATTCCACCCACAGATGATCTACCGGCATATGCTTTGTGTAAATCAGATATAAATACATTAGATTCATATCCATGTGCCCAATCTACCATATTTTTCATAGCACTCGAATTAAGACAATATTCTTGTTGTTCATCTTTTAGTCTAAATTTATTTCTCGGACTATATTTATAACCAAATGTATCATATTCATTTACTTCAGATATTATACATAACATTACAACTGCTAAAAGATCTGCCGAATAAATAGAACATCTTTGTGAACGTGTAGCGCTCGTAGATTTTAACTTATTAGCATCTAGGGATCGTTTCCATTCTTCTATTAATCTATAAGGGGTGATATTTCCATCTGAAACGCTAAATCCATATTTTTTGGTAAATTCTCCCCACATAGGACTCCATAAATCATTACCACAAGTTTTCCACAACATTTCTTTTGCATCAGAATCCGAACAAGAGAATTTAGATTTTACATAATCAACCATTTCTTGTTGATATCCTTCTAAAACAACAACTTGTGACTCTAATGATAGTCTACTAGATCCAAATATCATACTTAATATCATATCAAATTCAGTACCTTCATCACCTCCATCACCAGAAGAAGTAATCTTATTTTCCCTTAATAGTTTTCTATATATATGTAGTATTTCACAACCATTATATGGTATTAAACTATCGCCTCCATCACTGAGAACTCTATGAATACAACCTATACATGTCGGATTACGGGAAATTAAAGTTCCTTTAATTCCATCTGACATATCAAATAATTTAATATTTTGTTCAACCCTTCCTACAGAAACATGTGTCATAGTATTAACGTAATCAGATAAATCGCTAGTACCTATCCAGGTAAAGGTTCCATCAACACAATGAATACCACAAGACATCTTTGATGGGGTACGCATTAGTATTTGTTGATTATCATCTGAATCCACTTCAGACATAAGTCTAGATTTATGTAAAGCACTCTTAGCACGAACAAGATATCCTGGTGGCTCTACTATATCCTTAGATGTAGTAGCCTTCTTTACTTTAACAATAGGTTCTATTAAGGTTTGACGGAATTGCATAGATTCTTTGGGAGCTTTATAAGATTCATTAGAACTAACACGTTTTATAACATAATCTCCTTTTTGTAATGTATATAAAAGACCAGTCATTTATTATATGTATATATAATAATTTAAACATTATCTATATTATTTATTCAAAAGATGTCATTAGAATTGATTATAGGTTGTATGTATTCTGGTAAAAGTTCAGAATTAATTAGACGCGTGAAACGTCTCCAGACTATTAATCAACCTTATATTATTTATAATTCCCATCACGATCAACGCTATGGTAATTCAGGTGTCTATACACATAATAATACACATATACCATCACATATGATAGATAATCTAGTAGAACAATTAGAGACACATCAATTTAAAGTATCTACGACTATTTTCATAGATGAAGCTCAATTCTTCCCAGATTTATATGAATTTGTTAAATCTGCAGTAGAAGAACATAATAAACATGTTATTGTAATAGGTCTGGATGGAGATTCAGATAGACAGAATTTTGGTCAAATCCATAATCTTATCCCTTTAGCAGATGATATCCTCAAACTGAAGGCATTGTGTTCTTTGTGTAATGATGGAACATCCGGTATATTCTCTAAGAAAATTATAGATTCATATAATAGAGTTGATGTTGGATCAACCGATAAATATATTGCGGTTTGCCGATCTTGTTATTTAAAATAATGGATAATAATATATGTTTTCATTATTATTATTAATAGGCATTAGTGTAGGATATTATTATCTAAATATGTATTATCCTAGAGAACAAAAAGAACATATTTATTTTGGAATATTTGTAATCGTTAGTTTAATACTCATTTACATTTTTAAATTCGAACAAGGATTAGTTTACAAAGTTTTTAACAACATAAATGATATACATAAAAAACCACTTTATGATCTATCTGTTTTTCAGAATAATCATAATCAAGTAGATACTATAAAGACAACCTTATTGAAAAATCAAGGATATCGTTGTGGTAAATGTATGAATTATATATTAGCGAATGATGCTTCAGCCTCATTTATGTCATATAAAGTTCCCCTCAATCAGGGGGGACAAAATAGTCCAGATAATTTAATGGTTACATGTTATAGTTGTAATTCTTATTAATGTATTTTACAGTCTAGATTTAGCAACATCTACTAACCGTGTTTTTCTATTACTAGGTGAATAATAATTTATAATACTCATAGGTAGATTTATTATTGATTTAATCAAACCGGTAATAGCATCCATTACTCCTCTAAATTCAAACGATATAGAATTTATATCTATCAAACCAAATATGGTAAGGACGTATTTAAATGGAGCAATTATAATGCTTAATAAGTATTTAATAATATCAGTAATTTGTTTGAATACCCAACTTCCAATATCAACCACATTAAATACAGGATTAACTTTATCAGGTAATAAATAAACTATCAAAATTAGTATTGTAGATATTAATAAAATACGAATAAATGGTGGAAATAGTTCATTTAAAGGTGGGAGAGGGTTCATACTGTGATGAAAAGCTTCATCATTAAATTTATAACATTTTGATCCTATCCAATCTAAACTACCATGAACAGGTTCACCATTATTTTTTCGAACCTTACAAGAGTTATTATTAAATATACAGTAAGGATGTTTTGTACAATCACCTTCAAATTTTTTATCATTTTTTTTATTTTTATATCTATCATTTATTTCTTTGCAATGTTTTTCTGGACCATCTTTATCATAATGACAAACATAGTTACCCCCTCCAGCATATTTATTATTACAATCAACTTTACAAGTACTAAATAGAGTAGAATTACAGGGTTCATCTCTATCCATCATATCTGTAGAATAGTTACCCCAAATAACATTCTCCCTTTTATCAGTCACAGAATTGGTATTTTCACAATATCCAGCATTTACCCATTCCGCTGAAACAAAATCTGAAGGAAAATCTTTACAATTTTTATCATTAAGTTCAAATAATTGATTATCTATACCAAATTCATATTTAGTGGTTTCACCACGTTTAATTGGTAATCTTATAACACATTTAGATTTATAATTTTTCGGAATATGCCTAAAATTAAGCATTTTTAATTGACTTCCTTTTTTTACAATACTACATCTGTTTTTTTTTATTTTTTCATCTATCCATTGATTGTATCCTATTTGAAATACTAGTCCGTAAATACTTTTAATATTATTACAATCTAATTTAGAATATAAATTATTACAATTACCTGTTCGTGTACATTTACCATTAGTCAATGTTCCTTCTAACAAATCACATATTTGTTCATTATTAAATAAATCTTTATAATATATAATCCATGTTCCAGTTGTTATAAGCTCCGTCGTCCCCGGAGGATTGGTCATAAGGTCCTTCACATTGTTTATTGTGCCATCATTTGCTAAACTAACTTTGTGTTTTAATTCTTTCCCTTTAATATTAACCGTTAGGTCAATTAATACCTTTTGTTTTGCCTTCTTCTTCTTATTTATTGTTTTTATTAAGGGCTGAAGGGAATTGGAAGGGGAAGAATAATTATATACGGGGATTGACTTTAGAGTAAGGGGTTTAGCATGTAAAAATTTTAAATTATCATTTTTTATACTTTTATCTAAATTATCATTTTTCATATTTTTAGTTATATCTATCCATTGTGGAAACTTTTTACCACCCATATTACCTATATTATCTTCATCTATTTCACACTTACCCTGTTTGTTAATTATATGACCAATTTCGTTATTATAACCTTTAATATCATGTATTGTTGGATTATACTTATATAATTTAACATTATTACATAATTCCTCTAACTTGAAATTCGATTCAGATGATAGAATCTCGTTACTCACTGAGTCTATTTTATTTATGATCTTAGTATATTTTTCAATAGGGTATTTTTCTTTTATATAGGCTTTTAAGTTTACATCATTACCTTTGGTTTTGTTACTTGTTTGTCTATGAATACATATAGAAGGAACTTTTTCCTTAGTACAATTATCTCTACTACATGTCGCATTTCCTACACAATTATTGATAACTGTTACTTGTGATTTATGTTTATATATACATTTTCCTTCACCTTTAAAATTTTTCCAATTTGATTTACATAATTCTTTATACTCTGTATTTTTACTATAACATCCTTCACTACCCTTTTTATTACACCATGAACATCTCTTATCATCAGTGCAAGACCGACAATTTTTTTTTGTATAGCAAGCACAATCATGTATATTATTAATAGGTTCATTAAAAGAATTAACTGATATTTCTTTATTAGTCTTACTTTTGTGACAATTACCTTTTCCTGGTAATGGTCTAGATGCCGCTCTATCTGAATTATCTACTATTTTTTGATCACATTGATCTGGTTTACATATATTATTAGTAACTTTTTCTCTAAATCTACATTCACCGTTTTTAATTAATGCCTTATTTTTAATTTTTTTTTTAATTTGGTTATTCCAAGAACATTTATATTCATGTATATAACATTTTTTATTAGCCTCACAACCCTTTATATTTTCTAGAATATTATTTTTCTCATTATCATTATATGTATCACATATATTAACTGAAGAATAAACAGTAGTATGGGGCATACACCTTTTTATGGGTGTACAATCTGATTTTTTATTGTTATTTTTACATAATTCATCTATATTATCATTTTTAATAAACCAAGTCATATTATTTTGATTATTAAACCAAGTATTATTATTATCATATAATTGAGTATCTTTATCAAAGTCTCCATGATCACATATTATTTCATGACTTTTTGTATTCGAATGTCCAAATATATATCCATCATGACATTTTACTGGTACTATTTCACCTTTAACTTTATTTATAATAGGATCAAATTCTTTATCAGAGTTTTTTATAAATTTAGGCTTACACATATCAGGAACACATTTATACGTTTTATCATTACATTGAGGTATACTTTGTCCTTTTAGGGGATATTTATTATTTTTATCAACTAACGCATACCCTCGTTTACATCTAAGGGGGGTATCACCACTTTCGTTTTTCCCCTTACCCCATTTAACATTGCTACAGTTCATATTAAATTACTATATATTTTAATTATAATTGAACACACTTACTGAACACCTTTATGTTGATTTTCGGCTACAATAGAATAAATAATTTGACTATTTAGATCTGCACTGACAACTTTATCTTTTAAATCTCTATTTAATGTTCTATATTGATCATCATATTTACCATAAATAGACTTCCATACTTTAACTGGTTCACGTGATGATTCTATATCTACTTTATTACCAGTTCTAGGATCTATTTGTGGTGAAGGAGGTAATCCAAAAGGACAATTTTTACCAGAATCTAGTGTGCATTTAGGATTATCTAAACAATCTTTTTCTTTATCTTTTATATCTTTATCACTATCCATTATCTTATTACAAGCTTTATTTACAGATTTATCAACCTTAATATCTTTTAATTTTAGAGATTCATCACCCGTTATTACTGATTTGAGTGAAACGCATCTTTTATTTTCATGACATAACAATTCAAGTGGATATTTTTTAGGTCTGCTAGGATCTCTACGTGGACATTTTAATTTAGAATTAATACTATCTGTATATGAAATTGATTTATACTTATCTTTACCTTTATATTTTATTTCATAGTCTTCTTGATTATGATTTCTTTCATATTTATTTCTATCTACAAGTAAGAAAGGTTTTGGATCAAATAATTCTTGATCATCATAATTAAAGTAAGGTTTCAATATATATCTATTAATTTGAGAACCAATCCAATCTGTAGTAAATATACTTCTATTATCATCACATAATTTATCAGTATTACCAGATGTAATTTTACATCTATAAGGACATAAATCACCTAAACTACTTTCATCAGTCATTATATGACAATTAATATTAGATAATTCACAGTTATTTGTAGTTAACTTACTTTTTTCACTAGCTTTATAATTATTTTTTTTATAATCTTTAAAACATGTATCTATTGTTTCATCTTTATTTTTTATAGGTTTAGAAACTTTAAATGTTCCACAGGTAGATAAGGGATATTGTTGTCTACATTTACCTTGTTCTTTTATAGATTTAGAATGACATTTTTTAGCATCTTCTGAATATAATTTACATAATTTAGCTTTATCTTTACTCCATCCACCAGAAGGAACACAACTATGTTTACCTTTGCATAAGTTTATTAAAATAGGATTATCTTTAAAATTATTATTGCAATCAGTTTGATATTGTTTATTATTGGGTAATAATTTATTAATACTCCAGCCTACTATAACTATTATAACAATTGATAATACCAAGAATATAACATTTATAGATCCTTTAGTTAGATCTAAGTTACCTTTAATAATATCTACTATTAAATTAGTCCCCTTATTATTTAGAATAGTTTTATAATACATGAAAAATACACCTATAGTTAAAAATCCTTTTAATATATTTCTATCTTGTTGAATAGAATTAAAGAATTCATTATATTCATTAACTACCCAATACCAGGGTCTATTCCAAGAAAGTGATTTAGGATATAATTCTAAATGTGCTATTTTTTGTAAAATAGGTGTATCCTCGATAAATATATCAAATGAATCGTTATATATAGCTGCTGGCCATCTAGCGGGTTGCCCTGGATCATAAAATAATGGCCATGCAATCCTTAAAGGCCATAAACCTTTACCTTCTAAATCAGTATACTCTTCGGAATAATTAGGATAAAAATTAACTAAAATGATTACACTTAATATATATAAACCAAAAGAACCTAATATTAGACCCGTTGTTCGGAATGGTCCTATTTTCATTTTATAACTCCATATAAGTCCTAATACTTTTACCCAAATATAAGTCAATACAGGAAATAATATAAGAAATACTACATTGTTTATAGCCCAATCAACTAATAACGGATATGGATGAGATGGTTTACATTTATAATCACCTCCGTCCCCTTTACAATATTTACCATCACATATAGAACTTTTCCCTGTAGCGACAAC
>Ga0307998_1000884_pt1 | contig 16558 bp, 14 predicted proteins | sample Davwhametageno37_FD_203147 | JGI IMG/M metagenome (GOLD analysis project Ga0307998, IMG submission 203147) | Marine microbial communities from Davis Island wharf, Antarctic Ocean - #37 | ecosystem: Environmental > Aquatic > Marine > Unclassified | place: Antarctic Ocean: Davis Island wharf... | reverse complement strand
CTTTTAGTAGAGCATATAAAAATCATTTTGGAGAGGCACCTACTAAAATGCTACGGGCAGCCTGATTTTTAATCGCAATTTCAAATTCATTAGATTTACTTTATGCTAATTTTTTTTTGGAGTAGCAAAGAACTCTACTTTTGTCGCATGAAGAATCCAATCCTATTAATTCTTGTTTCATTTATTATAAGTAGTTGCGCAGAATTATCTAGAAAAGAGACTTATACCATCTATGGTTGTACGGATGTTGAAGCTGAAAACTATGCTTTAGAAGCAGTTAAAAGTGATGGAAGCTGTACTTATATAAGCGGTTGTACAGACCCCGAAGCACTTAACTTTAACTACCAAGCAAAAAAAGATGACGGCAGTTGCACTTATATCAAAAGAGTAATTTTTTATTCTAAGGGTTCTTGGGCTAGTTCTAATGAAACTGCGGTAAGTGTGACGGTTTATGAAGAAAATAGTAGCAGTCGGATTGGTACAATAAATAGTTTTTCTAGCGCAATTCCTTCCAATTGTATAAATATGCGGTCGAGTTCTCAACTGGTGATTTCTGATGTGGGTTTAGCAACTTCAAAAAATTACTATGCCATTATGAGTTATAGTTATTTGGACGATTTTAGCAATTATCGAAGTGATTCACGTCGAGTTGAATTCAAAATCGACATACCGAATACCAACTCGTATTGCGAATTTTATGCTATTGATTAATTGGCTTTGATTCCAGTTTTTGCTCACCTATTTTTGAGATTCTAAAATCTCAATTATGGACGCACCTTGGTACCGAGTAAATTCATTCGAACATTACAAAGAACTTTACAAGCAAAGCACAGAAAATCCTGATCAATTCTGGGGGAAAGTGGCTGAAAACTTTCGTTGGAGAAAGCAATGGGATAAGGTTTGCGAATGGAATTTTACAGAACCAAATGTAAAATGGTTCCTGAACGGTGAGCTGAATATTACCGAAAATTGTCTTGATCGTCACTTGGATAAACGAGGAGATAAGACTGCTTTAATCTGGGAGCCAAATGATCCAAAAGAGAAATTTGTAAAATGGACTTATCGTGAATTACACGAAAAGGTTTGTCGATTTGCCAATGTATTGAAAGAAAATGGTTGTAAAAAAGGAGATCGTGTGGCTATTTATATGCCGATGATTCCTGAATTAACCGTAGCTACTTTGGCATGCGCTAGAATAGGTGCAGTGCATTCAGTTGTTTTTGCTGGATTTTCAGCTCAGGCTCTTGCCGATAGAGTAAATGATGCAGAAGCAAAAATGGTACTTACTTCAGATGGATTGTATCGAGGAGCAAAAGAAATTCCAGTAAAAAGGGTCGTAGACGAAGCTTTACAGCAAAACGATTCTGTAAAGAAAGTAGTGGTTGTGCAAAGAACCAATTGGGCCGTTAACATGCAACATGGAAGAGATTGTTGGTATCATGATGAAATGGACAAAGTAGATGCCGATTGTCCAGCCGAGGTCATGAATAGCGAAGATCCACTGTTTGTTTTGTACACATCTGGCTCTACCGGAAAACCAAAAGGAGTAGTACACACATGCGGTGGATATATGGTCTATGCAGACTTTAGTTTTCGAAACGTATTTCAGTGTGAAGAAGAAGATGTGTATTGGTGCACAGCAGATATTGGTTGGATTACCGGCCACTCCTACATTGTTTATGGACCGTTACTTTCTGGCGCAACGACATTGATGTTTGAAGGTGTTCCAACTTATCCTGATCCGGGTAGATTCTGGCAAATAGTCGATAAATATTCTGTCAATCAATTTTATACTGCTCCAACTGCCATTCGAGCATTGATGGCTTGTGGAGACGATCATGTTCTTTCTTACAGTTTGGATTCCCTTAAGCTTATCGGAACCGTAGGAGAACCTATAAATGAAGAAGCTTGGTATTGGTATCATGTCCATGTTGGGAAAGAAAGGTGTCCAGTTGTTGATACATGGTGGCAAACAGAAACGGGTGGAATTATGATTTCTGCTTTGGGAGATCATGGACCTCTTAAACCAACTTATGCCGGTTATCCACTTCCTGGTATTCAGCCCGTCTTGTTGGATGCAGAAGGTCTTGAAATCACGGTAAATAATCAAGAAGGGTATTTGGCAATTAAACATCCGTGGCCTTCAATTATTCGAACAACTTATGGAGATCATGAACGGTGCAAAAACACTTACTTTTCCAATTACGAAGGGTATTATTTTACAGGAGATGGTGCAAAGCGCGACGAAAACGGAATGTATAGAATCATTGGTCGAGTAGATGATGTAATCAATGTTTCGGGTCACAGATTTGGGACTGCTGAATTAGAGAATGCTATCAATAAAAATCCGCAAGTAGCTGAAAGTGCAGTTGTTGGATATCCTCATGATATTAAAGGTCAAGGTATTTATGCTTATGTGATTCTCCGAGATAGAATTGAAAACGATGACATCATTCGGGCTGAAATAATCGAAACTGTAGTTGGAGAAATAGGCAAAATTGCAAGGCCTGATAAAATTCAATTTACTACTGGATTACCAAAAACACGTTCAGGGAAAATTATGCGAAGAATATTAAGAAAAGTGGCCGAAGGTGATACTTCAAACCTTGGAGATACTAGTACTTTGTTGGATCCAAATGTGGTAGACGAAATTAAAGATGGAGCTGTTTAAGAGACGTATTACATACTGAAGTACAACGTATTACGCTAAAGCGTTGTACGTAAGACGTTGTACGTAATACAAAACCTAATCTGAATCGAAGACTGAATTTAACACTTAGCAAAAATTATTCAATAAAAACAAGAACTAGCACATGACAAACTTCAGAGCATACCGAATAGTTGAAACATTAGAAGGGAAATTTGAACGAAAGATAGTTGAACGTAATACCAATGATTTGCCCGCAGGTGAAGTGCTTATAAAAGTTGCCTACGCTGGTTTAAATTTTAAGGATGGTCTATCGAGTAGTGGTCATAAAGGAATAACAAAGGAATTTCCACATACTCCTGGTGTTGATGCTAGTGGAATAGTAGCTGAGTCCAATTCAATTTTATTTCAAGAAGGTGATCAAGTTTTGGTTACTGGTTATGATTTAGGAATGAACACTGATGGTGGATTTGGAGAATACATTCGCGTTCCTGTTGGATGGGTAGTTCCACTTCCCGCAACATTCGATTTGCGAAGTGCAATGATTTTAGGAACTGCTGGTTTTACGGCTGCACTTGCTTTGTATAAAATGGAAATGGCAGGTCAAACACCAGAAATGGGCGAATTGATTGTTACCGGTGCAACTGGTGGAGTAGGAAGCATGGCTGTTTCCATATTTTCAAAGGCGGGCTATGATGTGATTGCTTCTTCAGGAAAAACGGATGCTTACGATTATTTGAAATTACTAGGCGCTAAGAGTTGCGAAGGTCGTGAGTATTGCAATGATGAAAAAAAGCGCCCTGTAGCCCGAACTAAATGGGCAGGCGGATTAGATACGGTTGGTGGAAACACCTTGACATCATTAATGGCAGCATGCGGTAAAAACGGTTCTATTGCGGTTTGTGGATTGGTTGGTTCTCCTGAACTCAATGCAACGGTCTATCCATTTTTATTGAATGGAATAAACCTTATTGGGGTTGAATCCGCTGAAACTAAAATGGAGACCAGAATCGAACTTTGGAATAAATTATCGAGCATCTGGAAACCAGAACATTTGGATAAAATTGTAACTGATATTTCCCTAGATGAATTGGATGAGTATATCCTAAAGATTCTAGATGGAAAAACTCAGGGCCGAGCAGTGGTGAAGCACAGGGATTAGGTAAAACGCAATAAGAATGATGTAAGACGTTTTACTTTTCGATCTTATGCATTTTAATGGGAGCTTGGCTTTCCCCATTACTTGATATTTCAACTTCCAGAAAATGACTCCCGCTTTTGTGGTACTTAATCATAATCGGCAGATCAGGACGATTATTTTCAAAACGAGCCGTTTTTTTATTCTTTTTCGTTAAGGTAAAAAAGATCCGTTCATCTTCATTGTAACCAAAAAGCTTTGCTGAAAGCATGACCTTTCCTTCTCTGGATTCTAACCATAAATGCTCATTCATAGTTGTGTCTCCGCCTTCTTTTACCGTAAAATTGAACCCTTCAAAAAGAGTATCAGAAACGGGTTTCCATACTTCAAATATTTCTGAGTGATCTTGTCGAACTTCCCATTCTCCCAGTATCCAATTGTAATTATTTAGATCTGGTTTGTGTTCACAGCTGCTTAAAACCAATAAAGCAGTTGCAAATAGCAGAAGATTGAATTTCAATAATTTACGCATGAATGGCAGGGTAATTAGTAGGATTTGATTCTGACATTATCTTATACGCTGCCTCAACAATATCTTCTAAGCTTGGTTTCGAGAAATAATCTCCGTCTGAACCATAAGCAGGACGATGAGCCTTAGCAGTAAGCGTGCTCGGTTTAGCATCTAAGTACTGGTAACCACCTTGGTTTTCAATTACTTGTTGCATCATATATGCAGACGCTCCACCAGGGACATCTTCATCAATGAATAAAATTCTATTGGTTTTCTTAAGCGATTCCACAATGCTTTCGTCAATATCAAAAGGAAGCAAGGTTTGAATGTCAATAATTTCAGCATTAATACCCAGTTCAGCCATTTCCTTAGCAGCAGCCTCAACCATTCTTACCATTGAACCATAAGTAACCAAAGTAATGTCGCTTCCTTCTTTCATGACTTCAGGGATTCCAAGTGAAATTTTGAATTCACCTAAATTTGAAGGCAAGTTTTCCTTTAAACGATATCCATTCAAGCTTTCAATTACGATTGCAGGTTCTTCAGCACTCATTAAGGTATTGTACATTCCGGCTGCTTGTGTCATGTTTCGAGGAACACAAACGTGAATACCCCGAACAGCGCCTAAAATCATTCCCATAGGAGATCCTGAATGCCAAACACCTTCTAGTCTATGACCACGAGTTCTAATAATAACAGGTGCTCTTTGGCCACCTTTTGTTCTGTACTGAACAGTCGCTAAATCGTCACTAATTAATTGAATTGCGTAATGCACATAATCCAAGTATTGAATCTCTGCAATCGGGCGAAGGCCTCTCATAGAAAGTCCAATCGCTTGACCAATAATAGTACACTCTCGAATTCCTGTATCAAATACACGATGCACTCCGTACTTGTCTTGCAGTCCTTCAAGTCCTTGATTTACTCCGCCAATTTTACCAGCGTCTTCTCCAAAAATCACTAATTCTGGATTGTCGTTTAGCAGCTTGTCAAAATTGTCTCTCAAGATTTCTCTACCATCAACAGCATTGTCACCTTCGTAATTTGGTTCAACAGGAAGTACTTCCAAAGCATTGCCTTTAGAGTCATTGTACAAGAATGAATCGTATCGATTTTCGTTCTTCGATAATTCAGCTTTATACCAATTGATGAGGTTTTCTTTAGCTGAGTGATTGTCTTTTCTTAGGTATCGAATTGCTTTACGAATTGCTACAAAAATGTCTCTTCGTTCAGGCTCCGAAATAGTTTTTAGATCGTTGCTTAGTTTTTGAACGAAATTTTTGTTTTCGCTAGCTGAAGCAGCTGCTTCAATTAATGTAGCGGCAGTGTTTTGCTCAGCTTTAATTTCGTTTAAAAAAGCATCCCAAGCCGCTTTTTTTGCTTCGCGAACTTCTTTTTTGCAGTCTTTTACGATAGCATCTAATTCTTGGTCATTAGTTGCACCAAGCTCAATCATCCACTTACGGTATTGAACTAAACAATCGTATTCAGTTTCCCAAGAAAGTCGGTCAGCCGACTTATAACGCTCGTGAGAACCAGAAGTTGAGTGTCCTTGAGGTTGAGTTACTTCTTCAACATGCACTAAAACTGGAATATGCTCATCTCTAGCAACACGCACTGCTTCGTCGTAGGTTAAACACAAATTTCTATAATCCCAGCCTTTAACTTTAAAAATTTGGAATCCATTCGTTCCTTCTTGCCTTTGGAAACCGGCAAGTGCTTCAGAAATACTTGCTTTTGTAGTTTGAAATTCTTTTGGAACAGAGATGCCGTGACCGTCATCCCATACAGACATAACCATAGGAACGCTTAATACTGCAGCCGCATTCATTGCTTCCCAAAACATTCCTTCAGAAGTACTGGCATCGCCAATAGTTCCAAAAGCTACTTCGTTTCCGTTATGCGAAAAATTCTTTTTGTCTTTTAATTCTGGTGAGTTTCTGTAAAATTTTGAGGCATAAGCCAAACCTAACAATCGAGGCATTTGGCTTGCGGTTGGAGAAACATCGGCAGATGCGTTTTTCATTTCGGTTTGTGGTAACCAATCTCCGTTCTCATCAATAAATCGAGAGGCATAATGCCCATTCATTTGACGGCCGGCAGAAGCAGGCTCAGCATCAACAGAAGGGTGAGCATAAAGTTGAGCGAAAAATTGTTGGACAGTAAGCAGTCCAGCTGCCATCATCATGGTTTGGTCACGGTAGTAACCACTTCTCCAATCGCCATTTTTCCATTGTTTGGCAAGGGCGATTTGAGCGATTTCTTTTCCGTCGCCAAAAATTCCAAATTTCGCTTTTCCAGTTAGAACTTCGCGGCGACCCAGCAAACTGGTTTCTCTACTGAGAATTGCCACTCTAAAATCGGCAAGTAATTCTTTTCTAGCTTCTTCTGGAATTGTGTTTACAGCTGCCTCAACTGTCTCATTTTGTTCTGCCATATCCGAAAATTTAAACCTAGAAGCACCTTGAAAAGGTACTTTTTTGGGTGTGCAAAAGTAAGTATAATCAAGGTATTTAAAAAAGAACAGAACTGACCTTTAAAATGAGTAGTAACTCGTTTCGCAAGCCAATTCTGTTTTCAGATAATCGCTTTGAAATATTCTTAAGCCGATCTATCCAATTCTATCCTAAAACATTAAAAGGGGTAGGGAAAACTGGATATTTATTATTTGTTTGAATCCTTAAAAGCGCAGCTGTGGCAGTAGTGTCCATTCCAGGGGCTACAACCTTTTGCTTTATTTTGAATTTTGGAACAACGGGTTTTCTAGATTGCTTTGAACCTCTATCTTTTCTTCTAGATCGAATGCCATCTTTAGTCATATCAAGGTGTAAACATTCCAAACCGTTTTCGGTCATTGTCCAGTAATTACCCAGCATATACTTATCACGAGTAGAAGTGGTGTTTTTGATATCGTAGATTATCCAACCACTGGTGTTATCCAAATACACTGTTTTCCCAACTGGAATCGATACAATGATTTTGACACTTTGCTGTCTGTATAAATCCTTTTTTCTAAGGATAAAATAGGGGTCAAATTTTATCGAATTGTCAGTAATACTGTAGCTGTACTCGATATTTTCGGCTCTTTCGACTGCTCCTTTATAAGTTGCACCATGAGCTTCTTGAACCACTTTTATGGTTATGCTATCTGTTGTGTTTTCGGTTATATTCATTTCAACAGAAGTTAAGTAAAGCTCTTCTTCATAACTTTTAAGGACAAAAAAGTCGTCATTATCGTCGTATGGAACTGCATCTATAGGAAAGTGGCTGTCATTTGCCGAAAGGTAAATCGTATCAGCAACGGTAGGAGCTAGGCTAAATGTTGAAATCACTTTATCTTCTTTAGAGAATTCATTTCCGATTTGTAATCCAGTAATAATCAATAAGACAATTCCGGCAAACCATGCTAGCGTGACACCACCACCAATGCTTTTTGGAGGAGACTGAATATTAAATAGAATTTTAAGTCCTGCATAAAGCATTGCTAAAATTGGTATTCCCGCTGCCAAGCCAAGGCCCACTGTAATGGCAATTCGCTGATAACTGGTAAGGAATAAGATGTCATACATTTCTTTAATGGAGAAAGAATTGTAATTCCAACCTATATGAGACATTCCGTTCATATTGCCCAGACCAAATAGAGATGCAACTAGGGAAAGAAGGAATAATCCGCCAAAAACGATTAGGATAATTCCGAAGAATTTTCCAATGAAAGTAAGAACGAGTTTTACAATGCTGAATATAAAGTTTAAAAGTGTTCCGAGGAAACCTTTAATTTTTCCAGAGTCAACATCACGTCCAAATTGATCAGCCTTTTCGCCTAAATGACTGAATTTTTTTTTTAGATGTTCAGCTTCTTCACCAACGCTCTGGCGAATGCTGTCGATATCTACTTTTTGTCCCTTCATTTGAAGTCTATCCGAAGTAGTTTTTGCTTCAGGTGTAATTGCCCAAAGAATTAGATAAATGATAACTCCAGATCCACCAAAGAATACAATGGCTACAAACAACAGGCGAATTAGTATAGGATCAACTCCAAAATAATGAGCTGTTCCACTACAAACACCACCTAAAACTTTACTCTCAGGATCTCTGAAAAATCGTTTAGGACCTTTTTGAGGTTGCTCGTAATATGCTTCTTCTTCGTATATTTTTCTTGAAGAATTTGATTCAGAATCTTCATCCTCAAATTGCTCCGGTTGACCCATTATTGCGATTACTTCCTCAACATCAAATTGAGAAATTACCTGCTTTCGATCGTTCACTTTTTCGTGAAATATTTCGGCAATTCTAGATTCAATATCAATAAGGATTTCTTCTCCTCCTTGAGTACTTCCAAATTTTTGTTTAATAGAGTGAAGATAACCTTGTAATTTATCAAAAGCCCCTTCGTCAATATTGAAAATAATGCCGCTTATATTTATTGTTACTGTCTTATTCATGGTGTGTATATCTAAAGGTGTTATCTACTTTTTTGATCTTATCTTCTGAACCGCATTTTGCAATTCTTTCCAGCTGCTCTCCAATTCTCTGCTGAATGATTTTCCCAATTCTGTTAATTGGAAGTACTTTCTAGGCGGCCCTGAAGTAGATTCCTCCCATCGATAGGTGAGTAGTCCGTCGTTTTTGAGCCGAGTAAGTAAAGGATATAATGTTCCTTCAACTACTATGAGTTTAGATTCTTTGAGTTCGTTCAGAATATCGGAGGGGTATGCTTCATTCTTTTCGAGAATGGAAAGGATACATAGTTCCAGGATTCCTTTGCGCATTTGCGCTTTTGTGTTTTCAATGTTCATGTTTATTAGTGTTCTTTTACAGTGATATCGCCATAGAATGAAATCATCACTTTAGGTTTTTTATTCGAAAGGGTTATGAAGTGAATTTCGTTAAATCGTTTTCCGTTTCTATCTACATAAAGTAGAACATCATCATTATCATCACCTTCCCATTTGATTTTTTCATAACCGCTTTTCTTTAAATCTTTCAATAATTCTTCTGAATCGGTTTTACTATCGTCGCTAAATGCTAAAAATTTAATTGAAGTCAAGTCGCCTTTCACGTATTTCATTTTGTCGTTTACATTCATGTCAAAGTCTAAGGCATCAATCATGTCTTTAGAAAAAGAGAACGCTGCTACTCCATCTTTAGAAGCATATTGTGTATGAATGTCTCCTTGAGGAGTCGGAGTGAAACTCATGAGAAAAATTGAGCTTGCGAGTACTGTTGTTTTTATTATTTGAATCATAGTATTGCTGTATTGCCAAACAAAGATATGGTTAAAGAAAGGTACTATGCAAAACAAAGTACTATATAATTTAAGAAAGGTTATATGCAGGGCTGAATGGTCGCTATCAAGTTTGGTGATTTAATTTTACTATTCGAAACTAATAATCGTTTTGTCATGCTGAATTTATTTCAGCAGCTCAGCGTCATATATATCAGTTTTTAGAGATGCTGAAATAAATTCATATTGGATTGCTCTACTATGACAAATACGACTAATTGGTTTATTCTTTTATTCTCAAGTCATGCTGAACTCGATTCTGTATCTCAAAGGACAGTTTCAAGAACAAAAAGTATCTAGTTAAAGTATTGAGCAAAAAAAAGCCCATTGATAATAATCAATGGGCTTTACTCTATTTTGAAGGCTTTAGCTATTTAACCTTAGAGGTTTTTGTGCACTTCGCTTCAATTAGTTTTTTCACTTCAAGATAATCATCAGATCCTGCAGTAAGACTTTCGAGTTTATCTTTTAAATCAGCGCAATAATCTTTTGATGAGAAGTCTTTATCACCTTTCTCTTCGTCTTTATCTTTCTTTTTTCCTTCTTTTTGTCCTCGCAATGCTTGCATTTATACTTGTATAATTTATAAGCAGCATCCATTTCTTTAGAGTCCTTTTCTAAAGATTTCATTTTAGTTTCCAAAACGGCGCAATATGATTCATTCCCTTTTTCGGCTTGAGTATTATCAGTAGGTTCGCCTTTTTTCAAGTCCTGATCTACATTAACCATTGCCTCAGCTTGGTCGGTGTTAAGATTACTTGGGTCAAATGAATCTCCATTTTTACAGGAGGTTAAAAACAGTAGACCGATTATGGCAAAAGATGATAAATAGTTGAATGTTTGTTTCATAACTAACTAAGGTTTAAGTTTCTAATTTAGATGTAAAAATTGATTTAAAATTTGGAGAGCAATAGTAAATATCACAACTAAAGCACAAACTCATAACTCACAGTCATCTTCATTTTTTCGTACTTGTCTTCAATTTTCCCCGGAATCCATGGGCCACTTTTTTCAACAACTCGAATCAGTTCATTGATTAATAGTTCCTGCTTAACACTTTCTTTTGTTTTACTCAAGCTTACAACTTCTCCTTTTTCGTTAATAGAGTAGGAGATAATTACGCGACCAGATAACCCTTGAGTTTTAGCTGATTCGGGATAGTTGATTTCTGATTTAATGAATTTATCCAATCCAACTTTTCCTTCAACGTATTTTGGGAAAACGGTGGTTGCTTTACCTGGTAGAAACCCAATGTTCATTACAGGTCTAAAGTTTTGTTTGGTTTCTAATTCCGCAAATGGATCTTGTGCATTTGCAAGAAAAGAGCTAAGTATAAAAGCGGCAAGTAGGATATTTTTCATTTATATATTGTTTCTAGACTGCGAAGGTATTTTATTAAACGCAAAAAACCCTCCTCAAGAAATTGAGGAGGGTTGAACTCAGAATCTGAAAACTAAACTTAATGTCTAATCACCACTCTACTGATTTTTACACCATTTTCATTTTTCAAAAGAATCATGTACAATCCATTTTCAAAAGATTCGGTGTTTATTATTTCTTCATTTGAAGTCAATTCTTGTTGGTAAACTTCATTTCCTACTATATTCACAATGCTCAATTGGCTAATTGTATTTGATTGAATTGTGAATGACTCATTTGCTGGGTTAGGATATAGCATTACCTGCATTTGATCCTTAACTTCAGTTACGTTAACATTAGTATCGGTTCCATTTGCAGGAATAGCTGCGGTAACTTCGTTAGAATTCGTTGAATTTCCAGCTGCGTTGGTAGCATAAACCCTGTATTTATAAGTAGTAGCCTCCTCCAAGTTGGTAGTGTCTTTATAGGCTATAACATCAGCAGCAAGAGTTGCGTGAATTGCAAAGGCACCTGATCCCGCGCGCTCAACAACAAATCCCAATTCATCAGTTGAATTATCTTTCCAAGTTAAATCAACAGCTTTTGTACTCGCAGCTCGGCTTCCAATGAGCGCAGCCAAGTTTGTTGGCGCAGCTGGAACTGTTGGAGCAGGGGCAGCAGATGTGTCGCCATAAATCCATTCTCCAAAAGTAATTGCCTGTGGTCCAAATTTACGGGTTGAAGTAACTTTAACCAATGAGTCACCTGCATTGTAAGTAGTAGTTCGTTTGTCGTATTCCGCCCACGCTCCACCTTGGTATTCAGAGTAAGTAATATCTTTTATTTTTCCTTTAGTGTTATAGGCAACTTCAGCTTTTATTTTAAAATCAAAACCACCTGATCCATCTTCTTCGAGAAAGGTAGTTGAAGTTATCTTACCATTGGCATCATAAGTAAAATGATATAAATCGTCCCCATAGTTGGCAGAATCTAATAAGGTATTACCGTTATAAAATAAGCTTACTTGTTCAACAATTTTAAATTGGCTCGTACTAACGTCCCATTCAGCATAAGTATGTAGCTTGACGGTTCCGCCGCTAAAAGAATAAATGTCTCTTTCTTTCATTTCCATTCCAGCCCCTGTATCGGTCAGCATATAGTGAGAAATTAAATTTCCCATTCCATCGTAATTGAACGAATCAACAGTTGTAGAAGGAACCGTTTTAGAAACGCTAAATGCAGTATCTAAAGAAGTTACTTTAGTGACATTGGCTCCCGTGTATGTTGCGGTAGCATGCCTAATTCCAGCATATTTATTTGAATTAAAGGTTTTAATTACATAATTAGTGGCATTAGAACCAGTATAGGAAATGTCTATTAAATGCAAAACAGTTGTATCTAATTTACCAGCTGTTAAATCGCTCCAAAACATTTTAGAGTAATTTCCATTTGCATCCTTAGGGTAGTTATCGTAGCCTTTATACTCTAATTGAAACGTTGAAGTGTTAATGGCCTTTTTGTGAATTAGCGGATATCCTTCATACAAAGAATCTTCAAAAACAGAGGGAATAGAATAGGGGCGAATTAATGCTGGATTCGCAGCACTGTTAATTGCATGAATAAAATTTGATTCTTTTCCAGTTTGTTGCCCATTTTACAGGCTAAGGATTTAATTAATAGTACTTTCGCGCCAAATTAGAATACCGTTATGACATTTGCAGAACTAGGCCTTTCGCCTGAAATTAACAAGGTTATTGCTGAGCTTGGATATGAAAATCCAACTCCGATACAGGAACAATCGATTCCTAAACTATTAACTGAAAACACAGATTTTATTGGGTTAGCCCAAACAGGTACTGGTAAAACAGCAGCTTTTGGATTGCCGCTTTTGAATCTTATCGATGCGAATAAAGCTAATACTCAGGCACTTATTGTAGCGCCTACTCGTGAATTGGCAAATCAAATAGCTGAGCAAATTGCAATATTTGCTAAGTATATTGATGGAATGCGCACAGCTGTAGTTTATGGTGGAGGTGCGAATATTTCAGGTCAAATCCGTGAGTTAAAAAGAAAACCACAAATTATTATCGCAACACCAGGGCGTTTATTGGATTTGATAGGACGAAAAGCAATTAATCTATCAACTGTAGATTATGTAGTTCTTGATGAAGCTGATGAAATGCTGAACATGGGATTCAAGGAAGATATCGATAAGATTCTTGAATTTACTCCAGATACAAAATTGACTTGGTTGTTCTCGGCTACAATGCCAAAGGATATTAGAAGAATTGTAAAGCAATACATGACCGATCCTTTTGAAGTACAGGTTAGTACTGGGACTGAGGTTAATAAAAATATTGAGCATTTATACGCGCAAGTAAAGTCTTCGGATAAGATGGATGCTCTAAAGCGGTTCTTGGATCAGGATCCTGACATGCGTGGAGTTATTTTTTGCCGAACAAAAATTGATACACAAAAAGTAGCTGAGAAATTAGCGAAAGACGATTATAGAGTAGAGCCAATGCATGGTGATATGACGCAAACGATGCGTGAACGTGTTATGCGAAGATTTAAAGATCATGAATTACAAGTTTTAGTTGCAACTGATGTTGCTGCTCGTGGAATTGATGTAGATAATCTTACCCACGTAATTCATTATTCTCTTCCAGATTCTAGAGAATATTACACACACCGTTCAGGAAGAACTGCACGAGCTGGTAAAAAAGGTATTTCGTTGGCATTGGTAAACAGCAGAGAAGCTGGAACACTTAAGCAATATACAGATCGTCTTAAAATTACATTTGAGAAAATTTCAGTACCAAGCGTAAAGGATGTTCAAATGAATAGAATGAGAGGTTGGTTTAAGTCTATTGCAGATACCGATGCATCGCCGCATTTGTCTGAAGAAATGTTGGATGCTGCCTACGAAGTTTGGGAAGGATTAGACATTGATATGTTAATCGAGAAATTGGTGAGTCATGAATTGAATAAGTTGAATTATACTCAAGATCACTCTGACCTTAATGATACTAGTCGCCCAGGAAGAGGAGACGATAGAGATAGGGGTAGAGGTCGTGACCGAGATAGAGGTGGACGAGAAGGAGGACACGATAGAGATAGAGCGCCAAGAGGCGATAGACGAGATAGCGGAGATCGCGATCGTGGAAGAGGCGATCGAGGTAGGGCTCCAAGAAGCAATGATAGAAGTGATAGAGGCGCACGTGAATCACGTAAGCCAAAATCTTTGAGCGGAGACGACGTTACTTTTTTCATCAACTTAGGTAGAAAAGATGGAATGAACGAATCTGAATTGCGTACGTATTTGACAGAGAAAACGGGTATTAAAAGTGAAGAAGTAGGCGATATTCGTTTACGGAACTTAAATGCATATTTCGATATCGATAAAAAGCACTCGGGTAAAATGAGTTCTTCATTTACCGATCAAGAATACAATGGAAGAGAATTGAGAGTGAATAGAGATTCTAGCGGAAATTAGACTCTGATTCAATAAAGTCAAATTGAAAGCCCCGTAAACGAAAGTTTACGGGGCTTTTTTGTGATTCAATGATCATATTTTAATTTGAGGTGTAGAGGCTATTAGCATTAGCAATTAAATTAGTAAATGAAAGAATTAAACGAATTTTCAGTTTCAAAAAGAATCGCAAGTTTTAAATACGCAATTCAAGGAATTAGGATTGTCCTGAAAGAGGAGCATAACTTCAGAGTCCATTTAATTGCTGCGTTTATTGTGGTAGTTCTAGGCGTGTTTTTTCAAATATCTCCTCTTGAATGGTGCCATTGTATCTTTGGGATCGGCTTAGTTTTAGTTGCTGAAATGATAAATACTGGGATAGAAAATATTTGCGACTTTTTATCTCTAAAAAAAGACACTAGAATAGGAAGTATTAAAGACATTGCTGCAGGCGCGGTTTTAATAAGTTCAATAGTAGCTTTCGTTATTGGATTGATAATCTTTCTCCCCAAATTGATAGACTTTTTTAAGTAAAATCTATGAAAGCCTATTAAATACTGGAAACCGAATTCGCCTCCCTATCAAACTCTACGATATTTTTCAATTTGTTGTTTCTTAAAAAGTGACCAATTATTCCCCGCGAATCTTTATCGTCTTGCATGGGTTTTATACCGTCCAAAATTTCCGAAACTGAAAGGTTTTCCTCTTCTGATATTACACCAATTCCCAGATATGAGCCATTTTCAATGGCGATGACATGTTTGGTTTGTGTGTCTAGACCCGGTTCAATAATCAATAAACTTCGATCGATAAATCGCAGGTTTTCTAATGCATTTTCGACTTTCAAATTGTAAGTATCTGCTTCTTCATGACAAAGCGCAGCACCTTCGCATTGTTGTGTTCCAAAAAACACACAACCTCTATTGCATTTTTGCAGTCCAATCATACCTAAACACAATCCAAATTCTTTAGAAACCTTCTCCAAATAGCCTTTGGTTTCTGCTAAACTTGAAAATGTAGAGATAGGTTTATGATGTGCTTCGAGCTTAACAGCTTTCAGTAAATGGTAGCCAAAAAGATCGTGTTCTTCGATAATTCCAAAAGGAAAAGAAGAGCGTTTGAGAGCAACGTTATAATTAGGTTTTAGGTTTTTTATTTCTTGCGATTCTTTGAGCAATGCAACTATTTCAGAGCCCGTAATTTCATAGGAAATATCAGCGACTTCGGCGTGCATTTTTATCGCTTTTTGTGTTTTTGGTTGTCTTAAATGATTGAATAATCGATTTCGTAGGTTGGTGCTTTTACCAACATAAATAACATCTTTGTTGGAGTTATACAAATAGTAAATTCCTGTCTTTTTTGGAATACTCAACACCTTCTCGGTATCAAGTTCTGGATGCAGGTATTTTGAGAGTTGAATTTCGGGTTTCAGTTTCAACCCAAAATTCGGGTCAATAGCATAAAGCAACTCAAATAGTTTTACGGTTGCTTTTGCATCTCCAGCTGCGCGATGTCGACCATCTAAATTAATTCCCAATTCATTGGTCAATTTCCCAAGAGAGTAGGAGCGATGTCCAGGAATAAGCACTCTGCTTTGTTTGACGGTGCATAATTTTTTGCGCTGAAAATCATAGCCAAGTCTATCAAATTCTTCTTCCATAAATCCGAAATCAAAATTGACATTATGTGCCACAAAAACGGTTGCTTCTGTTATTTCCAGAATCCGTTTGGCTACTTCAAAAAAACGAGGAGCATTGGCTACCATTTGGTTGGTAATTCCAGTCAAACGACTAATATCATGAGGAATACTTGTTTCTGGATTAATTAAACTTACAAACTCATCAATCACTTGTTTTCCATCGTGTTTATAAATGGCTATTTCGGTAATTTTTCCGCGATGTTTGCTTACGCCAGTTGTTTCGATATCTATAATGCACCACACTTTTCAAATGTACTTTCCTCTTCTATAATTAATACTCCATATTAAGTATTTTTTCAAGAGTTTTATTTGGTTTATTTACGTACATTTTAAAATCTAAAAATGATTAAATTAATATTCTGTTTCAAGAAATAAAAACTACTCAATAGTTTGAAATTAAAAGTATTACCTATTTTATTTGTGTTTTCATTTATCGCTCTCTTTGTTG
>Ga0307998_1000882_pt1 | contig 16565 bp, 20 predicted proteins | sample Davwhametageno37_FD_203147 | JGI IMG/M metagenome (GOLD analysis project Ga0307998, IMG submission 203147) | Marine microbial communities from Davis Island wharf, Antarctic Ocean - #37 | ecosystem: Environmental > Aquatic > Marine > Unclassified | place: Antarctic Ocean: Davis Island wharf... | reverse complement strand
TGCATCATCTTGTTTATGATCATGTATATGTGTGTTCATTGAATGAATCAATTCATCTGGTGTGATTGTACGCTTTTCATATGATTCATAAAATAGATTGAACAATCTGTCAGTTGGATTAATATAAATCGTATCCATTGATTCGTTGTCCCACGGAACTGACTTTCGCCATTCACCATAACTCAAACCAAAAATTGACCTATCTGTAAATCCATCAACAAATACATTTAACCACGAAAAATCATCATCATTTCTTTCTATTTCTTCTATATACAACCTAGACCAATCATCAGCATCGTCTATAAAATCAACATGATTATCCCACGGATCAATTTTAGTTTCAGATAGAAACCTAGTTTCACACTTGAAATACTCACTGTTATAACTATCACTCTGTTGCAATATCCAACCTAGTACTGACGATAGCATTGGTACTGCACTGAATATATGAGCGTGCTTCACTTTAGAAGCGCCGTCGTTTCTTTTTTACTTAATCCAAAATCACCCAATAACTCTCTTAAATCATCTTTACTGTGCATACCAATAAACAATTCAACTTCATCATCATTTAAGTTAGGATAGTTTTCTTTAATAAATCTAAATATCTTCGTATCAGTTCCTTTCTTGCCGGGAGAAATCCACTCGTGATATTGACTAGACCCTAATGACAATGCTTGCAATAACTGAAACTGCAACTTAGGATGATGTCGTAGTGTATTAAAGTGAACATTGACTAACTCATTTGTCCATTCTAAATAATGCTCTGCAAATGGTCCCTTGCATGAACTTATGAAACGCTGCTGTGTCCACATATTCTTATTGTATTTTACAGTCTCTTCATCAGTTAGACTATCGTACCAACCACGATCACGTGTGTCAATTGCACACATTTCACTCTTAATATTCAATTTACTCATATTTAAATCATAATCTCCAATTCATCATACGGCTTCTTGTCAACCTCTTCAATTACGATTGCTTCTTTAATTGTACAAGTTTTTACATCAAATGCCAACCTAAACAGCATCAGTGCAGACACGTCATTCGTATATAACTGAATTTCATCGTACCATAAACTATTCATATTATCTGACATGTTGTTGTCAATCCACTTTCTCATTTCGGTGGTACGGCGTGATCGTAGAGTATTTCTTTGGGACCAAGATCCGCTGTTTGGTGACAATCTAATATCATCGGCTGCTAATATTAGTTTTACACTATATGTATACTTTTTATAATAAAGGGTCTTTCTGATTATCTGTGTTATTTCTTTATTATTAAGCAAATGCAAGTGCGCTTCGTCCCTTGGGGACTTTATTTCAATCGTCTCGAAGATGTTCGTATTTTTATTCACGACTCTCATTAAAAAATCAATCGCTAATGTATCATTTATATTAAAATATATACGTGTACTTGAACTAGTTGTATAATAACCAGATGCGTTTACTACCTTTACATTAGGTACATTCTTTTTGATTATAGATTTCAGTGCGTTGCATCTACGAAAACATGACATATGTCTATCAGACAATTTAGTCGTAGAAATGAACATACTTGAATCATAACCATAACATAATTTAGTCTGTGCTACCCATGCCTGATGATTTAATATATCTTGATTCATGTTACACTCCTAGATTAATTCACTAATATCCAATACTTCTGGAATCTTGTTTACTTCTTTAATTAAATAGATACACTCAGGATTGTCACCATCACTTAACGGTACTGACAATATATGACCAAATTTAAGTTTCGGTGCGTGCCATTTTACATCGGTAAATACATTGACGATATTAACATCAAGATACTTAGGACTATAACCTGTCATTGGGTTCATCGCAAGTGTAGTGAAACCCCTGTCATTTAATCCCATCAAACTAATCACTTCGGGGTTTCCTACCTCCGGGTCACATATAATAATGCTCCAATCTAATGGTACATTAATCGTGTAATCACCTACTTGCAATACTGCTGCTGGACTATAGAAACTTTCTAAAAAGATCAATGGAATAAAGAAATAATCCACATTCTTTGGGTCGCTATAATCTAATACACCATATCGTAGATCATCTACTAATTCGGGAACATCGTCCAACTCATATGTCCGATTCTCTACTGTTAAAATTTTCATGTGTTATCTCTCATTTCTCATGTAACTTATTTGTAATCCACTTTCTCTATTGAAAAAGGATAGTTTGCTTCTTTATAAAACTTTTTACGTTCAGTTAAGTGTCGCTTACTGAACTTTGCAGTGCTTGTAAAGTCATATATCTCTACAAAGTCTTTATCGTCTGCTCTACGCACACCACGACCAATTGATTGTATTACTCTAACAAAACTCTTGCCCGGCTCAATTAATACCATATTGAATATTCGTGGTATATTTAATCCAACTGCTGCTACACCATATGTCGCTATAGTAATACTGTTAGTTGCTTCATTAATTTCATCATACGCATCTTTACGATCTGTTGATTTCATTGCACCTTTTACAAAAGTAGTATCACCACCAATATGCTCAACTAGCATTTCTCCTGCTTTAATGCGATCAACCAATACCAATGTATTACCTGTCTGTGAAATCGTCTTTATCAAATTACCCATGTATTCAATTCTATGTTTATTAGTTGTTAGGAATGTCAACTCACTTTGATAATTGGTATAGTCAGTATTTTCTTTCATCTGTACAATATTAACATGACAATTACTTAACACACCCATATCCTGTAACTCGGATGCTGCTAACTTATTAACTACATTACCTAAACTAACTTGTAATGTCATTTGTTCATTTTCTGCTTTTGGTATTGTGCCTGTCAATCCCCATCGTAGAGGTATATTAGCAAATTCTTTAGTTAGCATGTCTTTTAGTACATCTGCTTTCGCTTGGTGTACTTCATCAACTATGATACAAACCACATCTTCTGCAAAGTCTTGTAGACTCCAATCCTGTTCACCATTCTTGAATCGCTTGCGAATGACGTTAAGACTCTGCCATGTACAAATGGTATGAGTACGACCAAATTCTTTTTTGTCACCAAAGTACACACCAACATCTAGACCTAAGTTAATATAATCTGCACATGTTTGATTCACCAAATCTTTATTTGGTACAATGACAATAGAACGACCATACTTTTCTGCTTTGTAACTCAATGCTGCGGTGATTAATGTCTTACCAGCACCAGTTGCAATTTCTTGTAGACACTGAGGTGTTTCTATAAACTTGTTGACGATATCAATCTGATAATCACGTAGTGTAACAGGATCACCAGCAAACCGATGCTTCTCGGGCCATACCTTATGTTGGAATGTGGATTCATCTACCAAGTCAAACTCAAGATCATGAAGTGTACGTCTATCTTCAAGATCAATCTTATAACCATCTTCAATGATAATAGGAATCGCTGCCTCTAATAGACTGACAAATGTAATACCACCAATGGTGAAATATCGTTCACACCCATCCCATCTACCTAATTTATAAGAAGGAACATGTCGCGCATACGGCAAGAAAAACTTAAACTTTGTCTCCAGTTTTTTTCTAGTGGTAAGTTCAAGTCCTTCTATCTTTGCATTGACTTCGTCTTTCAATATAATTGTTGCAGTTTTAATAGTTGTTCTCCAATTTGTTTTATTTATTATAACATCAAACTACAAAAATGTCAAATGATATTGTTGGTTTTTTCATACACAGATGTTGACCAAAGACTAGGAATTCACCTCCTAGTCTTTGGTCATATACAACAGTCAATAACCTATTATACAGTAGACTTCATACAAGTGATTTCTGCCATACGCTGCCATTTGTCACTTTTGGTTTTACGCAAGTCTGCAATTTTACCTACCATACGTAGACTAATCTCGCGCATACGATCTTTATTTTCTTCAACAAAGTCAACAATTTCATTTTGCTCTGCTTCTGAAAAACCATACTCTTCTAGCATACCATCCTTAACAACTTGACGACAACGCAATAGACGCTCACGTGTACTGTTCATAGTCAAATCAAGATAGTGACAACGAGACATAATTGCATCTAAGTGATCTTTGATCTTACCACGAACTTTATCAAATTTTAGGTTAGTGATGAAAATAACAGAACCTTTAAATTCAAATGACTCAGGAATTCCTTCACGGCGTAATGCAGAACTTTCAGTGTTCCAAGAAATCCTACGCTTCTTTGAACTATCTAACGCTGCTTTAAGCAAGTTCAATGATAATTCGTCATACAACACAGAGTCGCAATCATCTAACACCAATACATTGTTTGCATCAGCATAACGATATAGCAACTTGTATAAACCGATTGCAGAGGCAGCACCCTTTTCAATGCCAAATCGCGATACTGAACCACGTAACTTATCAAACAATGAATTCTTTTCAATGATATTCTCAACACCGAATGACTTACCAACTCCAGGAGGACCTGTAACAACCATTCCGCGAATATCACCATCTACTGACATTTGTGTCATTTCATCTAAGATACCAAATCGCTCACGTAGACGCTCAACAATTTCTGCGTCAGTTTCAGTTGTTACCGACTCGGTAGTATCTACTTCTATAATAGTAGCAGCATTCTTACGAGGACGACCTGCTTTGCGTTTTGGGGCAGTAACTAATTTAATTGTTTGTGCTGTCATGGTTTAGATTCCTATCTAATTGTTTAATTAACTTACTTAACTATTATAGCAAGAAGCCTTGCTGGTGTCAAGTACTTTCTTGACTATTCTGGACATAATTCCTTAAATATCTAAATAAAATGTGGTACCATCAGCAACAACACCATCGCTGTTCCATGTACGTGTCATGGTGATTTCAATACATGTTTGAGCCAGGATTTTATCAGCCCTAACATCTATATCAACTTCGGCACCAAACTTTTCTAACAATGCATTAAATTCCTGTTGGAATGCTTCTTGACGTTCATGTGCAAGTATCATAAAAATTCCTTAAATATCTAAATTAAATGTGGTACCATCAGCCATGACAGTATCGCCGTCCCATATAGTTTTTTGGTTAACTTCTATAACGTGCTTGTAGCCACCATACCACTTCACCCAGTTAGAATCATCTTCTTCGATACAAATTGATGCACCATGCTTTTCAAGTAATGCGTCAAAATCTTTTTGGAATGCTTGTTGACGTTCTTGAGCAGTTTTCATAATCATTCCTCGACATCTATATTGAAAAACGTTTCACCATCAAGACATACCTCAAGTGATGGTCGAGAACCATCAAGGGTAAAGTGACCACCATCATCTTTATCAATACGAGCTGTTGCATTGTACTTCACAAGCATTGCTTTAAATTCTTTTTCAAATTCTTCTTTACTTGCTTCAATTGCTTCAATCGCTTCTTCTTTATTAATAGCATTATTCGCGTCAACAACTAATTTTAGTTCAACCCAATTCTTAGTGATGTAATTATAACCACTGAACGAAACTGCGTGAACCCAAGCAGCCTCTTTACTGATAGCATCTACTTCCATCTGGTCTGACATATGAGGTCCGTGTTCAAAACTAACAATATAAGTATTCATAATTCTTTCCTTCTTTAATTAACTTACACACTATTATAGCAAGGATCTTTACTTTTGTCGAGCGTTTATCCATAAAAAAACCCACAAATGTGGGTTTATTTTTTATTATTTTTATTGCAGTTACAGTCTTGCGTCTTCCAATCCTGCACATCTTAACTTAATCACGTTAGTGAGTTGCCATTGCTTCACTTCAAGTGCTTTGATAACGCCCATGAACTTATTTCTAACCATTGAAAATTCAACAATAAGATGCTGTAAATCAACTACGTCAGACTCACCATCAACAAATGCTTTCGCATCTGCTGACGTTAATGCACGTTGATAATGCTCGGTAAAGTGTCTAAACTTCTGACTGCGCAGTTTACGCATTTCAGTATTTAAAAATTCAAGTATCGCTTCTGTCTCTTGTAGTTGGTTGAAACGATGTTCAACAATGCCCGGAATATCACGACTGTGTTTTTCCAAGGAACCTTTCATTCCACATTCAAACTTAGCCTCTGAAACCTGTATTTCATAATGTGAAATAGCATTGACTATCTCTGTCAAATCTCCAGTGACCTTGCGATACCATTTACTCATTTAAGTTTAATCCCACTCGTCTTCGTCTGTGTCTTCATCTTCTTCGTGTTCAATGTATTCATCAACACTTGTTTGAAGATATTTATCATGCTCACTGATCTGCTCTGCGTTACCAGCAATGTCAAATCCATATTGATCTAATATTTGTAGGAAATGTTCTGCGAAATTTCCGCGCTCTTTTTCTACAACACTAGACCTTGCAGCATCATACATAGCAATGATAAATTCTAAATCATTATCACTCAGACTCATTGATCGTCCCCTTCGGTAACTAATTCATCACCACTAGAATCTAAGATCGCTTCTGGTTGCTGTTCCCACTCGCGCATCATGATATCTAGACAATCATCTGTATTCTTTGACCATGCTTTACGGAACTTCTTAATGACTTCGCCAGTTACGGGACTAATGTACTCAAGACTGTTACCAGACTTTTTAAGTGCACCTTTCGCTTCAAAGAATTCAGTCAATCCACTGTAAGGACTCATACCAGTATCATATGGAATTTCTACTTGCACACTCTCAAATGGTTTAGCATAACGTGTTTTCATGATCTTACACGCTGCACGAATACCATTTACAGTAGTCGTCTTATTACCATCTTCGTCAACTTTTAACTTCAATTTACGCATTGCGATTACAATTGAACTTGCGTAGATAAATCCTTGACCACCAGAGATTTTATCATCGGGATCAAACATGTCTTGTGATGCATAGGTGTGATTCGTAGCAAGTAAGCCTACATTGTATTCACCTAACATATTCACTGTGTTACGAACAAGTGATGTTAATGCTTTAGGTTTACGACCTAAGTCACCTTTCATGTCGCCCGCTTCAAATTGCTTAACATCGGTAGGTGTTAATAACATACCTAAACTGTCTACAACAAATAAGATTTTAGGACGATCTGCTGGCTCTTTATCACCATGCTCAGTCTTGTAATCTTTCATCAAGTCAGACATAATTTTTGCAACGTCATCAATCATCGCTACGTTCAACTTCATCAATTTTTCTTCACTCGTATCTACGCCCAATGCATGTAACCATGCTTCGTCTAGCGCATTTTCTGAGTCAATTAGAACAACATAAATATCTTGCTCTTGTGCATGACGAATAATGTTTCCAGAAGCAATATATGATTTCCCTGCTCCTGATTCGCCTGCTAGTACTGTTACTTTACCTAGTGGAATACCTTTATCAAAGTCCCCGCTAATAAGTTTGTTTAATGTAAAATTACCTGTTGAAATCCAAGTATCGGGATCGTGAAATCCAGTGCTTAGACCAGGGACCGCCTTGGTAATACTTCGACGGAATTTAGACACATCAAATGGTCTTGCCATTTTATTCTCCTTGAAAAATGGGAGCAAAGAACTTGCTCCCCATTGGTTACTTATGCGTTAGCACCTGACTTACGATTGCGAATTGCTGCAAGAATATCTTGTGCATTTGCTTTAGGTTTTTCATCTGAACTTGCTGCTTCTGGTACAGGATCTGCTTTAAAAGGGATTTCATCTGATGTGATCTCCTTCTCTGCGGCAGGCGTGCTACTAGACTGTGCAGGCTTAGATGCAGGTGTGCTACTAGACTGCGAAGGCTTAGATGATGGTGCATCTACACCCCAAGGACGGTAGAAGTTACCCCAACGCTCAGTGTCGTATAACTGACCATCAACCGATGCTTCAAACATCTCGACCATAACGTCTAAATGCGCTTGATCAGGCTTCTTGGGTAGGAAATCAGATAGATTAAATAATCCATTTGTTTCAACTGCATCTAGTTCATCTTGGTTTAGACTACGCTCACGCCTAGCCCAGTTAGAAGTACTATAATCAGCCCACTTGCCATTCTGACCTTTGACTACTTTAAAGTCTGTTCCTTCTGTGTAATCAGTAGGTAATGATGTGAAATCTACGTCCATCAACGCTGCACTGATTACCTTAAAGATTTGAGGTGAAATCATGAAACGACGGATTGGATTTTCGGGTGCTTCTTCAACTAGATCACTCTCGGTGACAAAGCCTTGAAACAAGTATGACTTTTTCTTCCAATATTTACGTGCAACATCTTCCAAAGAAGGATCTTTGAACCATTGACGTAATTCAGAATGAATAGGACAGGTTGTTTTTTCATCATCGTACATTTCAATACAAGGTACTTGAATTGTTACGGGTTTTGATTCATCACCACCTTTTACGCCTGCGAATTCTAAACGAATCATTTCACGCTTCAACCAAAAGAATGGGTTATTCGTGTCGCCGTCTGGTAAAAATCGTAGTGATGCTGATGTGTTGTCTGGAATACTCCAGTGAGGGAAGACAGTATTGTCTTTGTTGGTGGTTGACTTTGTTCCAGATGAACGTGAGTCTTGTTCGAGCAATTTTGCTCTGATTTCTGCTAATGATGCCATCTTTACTTCTCCATGTGCCTTAGTTTTGTTTTAGGTATTTTACGGACTATTCCGCTAATACAAGTTTGCCTTAGTTTTATTACTTAGCCTATACAGTATACTACTTTTAATGCTCACTGTCAAGCACTTTTTCGGGTAATTTGGTTTTCTTTCTTTGAAGATATTACGTTGTTAATGCAGGCTCTCAACTGGCGCTGCTACTGTTAATGTCCAAAGGGGGAATCGTTAGATAGCAGACCCAATGGCTCTCATTTGAAGATATTACGTTGTTAATGCAGGCTCTCAACTGGCGCTGCTTCATTATAGGTCTTTACATAAGAACATAAACTTTCGTCCATTGGTATCTTATATCAACCCTTAATTCTATTTAATTATTTACTATACTTATTTATCAATTGTAGGAACTGTCTTGTAGAACTGAATATTCATTCCGTTTTTTAACCAACGATCTTTTGTACCTTCTGGCTGACAACTAGCATGTACTTGACATGCATCAAACACCATTACATCACCTACTCTTTGCTTAATGACCATTTCTTCTGTGAATCCACTAAAACTTTCTTTGGTAATTGATGGATACTTTGATTCTGTCCAATCTTCGCTGTTATTTGTGGTTGGTAATGGATTGCCATTAATGTCAATAAATCCATCGTATTCCCTATACAGTTTATAATCACTGTCTTTTTGTTCTGACCTTGATGATTTGTCAAACGTTGCTGCATATCCTATTCTACGTTGCTTCATAAATGCAGTATGACATTCTGCGTTTAATGGTGACAAGTATAGTGGAAACACAACACTTTTAAATGGAATTTGATTGTGTGCCCAATGTTCCAATCCTTCCTTTTCACTTATCAAATCAACATGAGCGTCATGGTGCTGATTAGTAATGTAAAAATTTCCTGTGTGACAACGACTATAATCACTAAACACTTCTTTGAATTTATCATTCATCCATTTTTGTGTTTTCATCATGCCCGGAACGTCTATTACACTTTGTATATTTCCACTACTGATTTGCGCTTTAACACGATCAGCGTTTTGAAATTGAAACGTTATAAGTTTTTCTATTTCCTTTTTGTTGAAGAAATTTTCCAATACATAAGGGGATTCAAACCTGTCTATAATTGCTTGTCTGTGAGTGTTACAATTTTCAATGTAACTCATTTATTCTTCTTTAATAATTGACCAGATGCCATATACAAGGGCAATCCATGCCGCTATCTTTGCCAACGGACCTAGTAATAAAATCGCTAGTGCAGTACCAATTAATACTGCACCATCTAATGAGGTACGTTCTGTTAAGCGATCTTTCATCCAATTAATCATATTATCCCACCATCTTACGTAAGTTAGTAACTGCTTCGCTATCCATTGAAGATGATTGCTGAGTTGCTTCTGGTACTACCTCTTCTGTTACCTTATCAAGTAATTGATCAAGTGCAGTAAGAAATACCTTATTCATTTTATGAACATCAACGCTCAACATATCAAGTAAGTTAGACAATTCAAATTGCTTTACTTGAATAGCCTTCATACCAATGTATGATGCCTTATGTCCTAGTGCAGAAACATCACCACCATCACCTGTGAAATCAGTCATTGCATTTTCAGGATGCTCTGGGTCAGTTGAATCAACAGGAATCTTAATACCAGATTTAACAATGTTGATCAATTTTTCTAAGTTTTCAATTGCGCTCACGGTTTTCGCCTCTTTCAATTTAGTTTCAGATACTACACGATTTACTGTAGCGAGTGCTTGTTGCATACTCTCAGTAGATAATGCATTATACTTGAATTTCTCAGAGATGTCAAGGGTTTCTTCGATTAAATCTTCATTTACTTCAACTTTAAAATTATCATACCCACGCTTGGTTGCTAAACGCTTAACTGACTCTTTTAGTTGAGCAATCTTTGATTTGATAGTCTCTACTATTTCTTGATTGTCTTCATTAACTAATTTTTGCTGCTTTGTGTATTTTGTGAATTTGTTTAAATCTGAAATCTCTTCACACATAGCCAAAATTGCTTGTCCCTTAACATCGTAAGGATTTCCCTGTTCATTAACATGCATGGTCATTGCTCTAGCGCCTGCCATGTACTTATGTGGGAATGCAAACTTTTCGCCTGATGCATTTTCAATAAACAAACTATGAATATTTCTACTGCGAGAACCACGCATCTCTTCATTGACACTCTTGTTGTGCTTTATGATAAGAGTCGCCTCTGGTAGTTTAATATAACTTGTTTTGGTTGAACCGCCTGCCTTAGTGAAACCTTCTGTCACTTGTGCATCTGTTTTCGGTTGGATTTTTTTATCAAATTTTCTCATTGTGAATTCACCTAATTTTGAATGTGCAATTGCTTTGATTGCATCTAAAATATCTTTATTTCTCTGTATGTCGTAACTTTCCCCGATCTTAACAATCACTTCAAATCCGTTATCTTCTTGTTTTATTGTAACAATCAAATTTTGATCAACAGCGTATAGTCGCGTTGCCTCTTCTACATTCAATGTCTCTACACCATCAATGGTGTATAAACGCATCTTATAGCCTGCGCCTTTTAGTATGTTAAATAGTTCTGTTGAAATATCATTCATCGGGGTAATTCCTTTTTAATTATATATGTATTTATCTTTTTCGTCTATAAAAATGACATTGGCATTGGGTCGTCATAGTCGTTATCTAAGCCCTCTTCCATTAAGTATTCATATGCAGTGTCTTCGTAATTTGTTACTTCTTGTGCCATTCGTATAATCAACACCAGTGCCATAACCAAATCATCATTTTCACCTTCCTTTGCCCCATAACTATTACCACGAGAAATAAATACTTTTAGTTCACGTAGTAGATTCTTACTTGCTATTTCTAACTTATCAGTCTCTACCCAATATTTCAATTTGGCACATGCTGCTATCTTTGATTTATGTGTCGTAGTGAATCCTTTACGGTATGCTTTTGTATTACCATGCTTCTTACGCTCACTCAAGAATGTGCCTGGGAAGTATTCTTCGCCTATCTCTTCCACGCATACCAATCCTGCTTCACCCATTGAGTTGTTTTCTAGACTGTAATATATTTCCGATTGTTGCTTTGTCTCGTCATCTATGTATATTGCTATCTTCTGTAATATTCTTACTTGCTGTTGTATAGTCGTTTTATTATGTTGCCATTCAGCAATTTGATTCATTCCCGGAAGTTCGTAAACTTGTATTGCTGCGTTATCTCCACCAGTTCCTAAACTAGGATCTAATGCAATAAGATATAAATTTCCCGCTTTCAATGGCTTATACCAGCGTACTTGTCCCTGCATTGCCCATGCTTCTTTTGATTCCATCATAGCCAACTTCAAACTACTCACCAATGTCTCATCGAATGCGATGAATTCATTTTTATGCTCACGTCTGAATTTCTCTTCACCGATCTTGGCTTCTTCTACAATTGCCCACTCTGCATCACGATCCGGATGTCTATCCCATATCGCATCATAAGAGGCAAAACTATTAATACCTAGTTCAGTTTCATTTCCGTATTCATCTGTCTTCTTTTGTGAATCTCTCCAAATCTGTGCAAATTGATCATCATCTTGGTTTGGTGTTGATGTTATTATACATTTACCACCTGTTGCTAATGTAGGTGATAATGCTGTCCAGAAATCTCTTGCGATATTTGGTCGTACAAATGCAAACTCGTCTAAATATGCTAGTGATATAGACATACCACGACCCGTGTTATCAGTAGTGGCTTGTGCAATAATACGACTACCATTATCAAATTCCAATGAACCTTTGTTGTATGATGTTGCGCCCGCTCTCAAATAATCAGGCAATGTCTCGTATGCAAAACGAATACGCTGCATTATCTCCTGTGCACCACTATATTTGTGTGCTGCAATTAGGATTGTTTGATCTGGTACAAACATTGCATACCATAACAGATAGCCAGCAGCACATGTTGATTTTCCCATTTGTCGGGAAATCAATGCTACTGAGTTTCTATGATTGTGATATACATCAACTAATTCTTCTTGAAAATCAAACAACTCAAATCTCATTCTACCCTTCACTGGATGCTGTATCCAACAATGAGTCTTCATAAAATATTTTGGGTCTTTAATACATTTCGCTAATTCTACCAATTGCTCATGTGTATAATTTTCTTTTTGATGTGGTGTTTTTACTAATTTAGTATCTGATGACATATAGGTATTTACTAACCTTCTCTATTTTGATATGATATTTTTTATTGATATTTCTAAATCTTCCAAAAAGGTATCAATGTCAATATCATCTGATTCAACAACTTCATTGGTTTTTGATTTTCTTTTATCTTGACTACCACTCTTCACAATAGTATTAGGATTCACAGTAGAAGTACTACCAGAAAATTTCCATTTAACGGATACTTTTCCATCACTCTCAATTTTAATTATTTTACCTGATGAACCCTTTGTGGCGTGTACAATGATATCGCCTTTCTTTAACGCTGCACCAGATTTATCGTTAGTAGATTCGGCAACTTGTGGATTTCTTGATAATTTACTGTCATCTACCCATCCTTCTGCATCACTCGTTTGTGACTTAATCAATACTTGATCAAAATCATTAGGATTAATGCCTACTACTTCATAAGATTTATTTTTATATCCTACAATATCACCAACCCTCAAAGGAGTTTCTAGTAATACTGCTTCCATCAATTTTCTCATATCGTTCATAATTTCTTCCTTAAATAATTGCCGTTTTTTATATACATAGTAGCGAATTACATATAATGGATAACGGCATCCCCTCTCCTTAGAATAAAAACGGACAAGCCATAATTACAACGGTCTAAGGTCTAAGTTCTTTATAGTCCAGCGTTTTTAAGCAAGATAGCCAATTCTTTAGATTCTTCCAATGATTCTTCTTTATCATCTTTTGATCCCTTCTTCGATCCGATCATCTTTGCAAATGCTGCTTTTTGTGCTGGGCTTTGTGCTTCTTCTAATGTTTCATCTAATTCAGATTTTCCTTTCTTCATTTTATCAACATATTTCGTGCTGTCTTTTCCATAACCGTGACGCTGTGCCATGCTCATCAATGTCTCATCTGACTTGCTGCTATATGACTTTGCAAATTCACTTGGTGTCATATCAGTAATTGCCTGCTTACTTTTAATTACACTTGCTGGCATTCCTGCTTCTTCCAAAGATTCGTATGCTTCATCGACCCAATGAGAACCAGATTCGTCATCGCAATCATGTGAACAATCAGTAGTTGGCTTGTGCATTTCATCACCACAATCTTTACATACTTTAGTTGATGAAACTGCTTCTTTAACGTCTTTTGCTGCGTCTTTCATATCTTCATCTGTGTCGCCATCGTTGTCAATGTCTGCAAAGTCTGGCTTATTCTTAGATGCTTCGTATAATGATTTCATACTGTCTACAGTATGTTCAGTTACACTCACCTTCTTGTCTTCGGCATCCATATAACGCTTCAATGACAAGTTTACAGGTTGTGCAAAATCATACGCATCTCCATGAGATGTCGCTTCTAGTTCTGCTGCGCCTTCAGGCGAATTTGCCCATTCATTTAATTTCTTTTCTATCGCTTCCTCAGATAGTCCTGCATTGTGTAACATTGTTACTAATTGTGTGGTATCCATTGTAGGACTCTCCTTTATTGATTCTTCTGTAGGTAATGTGTGGCGCAAATCTGCTGCCATATTCATCAAATGATCTTTCTTTATAGGATTGGCTGTTTTCTTAGCCTGTGCTTCATAATTACTAATCATTTTCCATGTGCGATCTACCTTAGACGATGCTATATCATCCGATTCTGGTAATTTACCTGTAGGACCTGCTAACTTTGGACGTTTAATTCTTAATATTTTAAATTTATCACTAGAGAAACGATTTCCTACCCTTTTCATATTAGTGATTACTTTCTTGGCATCTTCTAATGACTGATATTTGGAATCTTCGAGTTTTTTACCATTATGAGTTATCTGATAAATAAAATCCTTATCTGGACTAGTCTTCGTTATCCTATGGTTATTCGCTCCACCAATCCCTTCTTCCATTGCGTCAATAAATTTAACTGGGAATAAAGCGGTGACGCCTGTCTTCGGATGAAGGTGTAACGCCATGTAAGTGTCATCAATCTTAGATCGGTAGTCACTATGTATCTTAGCATAATCTGATTTTGTCATTTCTATTTCACCAGCATCATTGATTTTAGCCATTGGTCCCATTGCTTCGTCAACTGATTCAGTTTGCATTGCAGTAATTATATCATCTGTGCTGATACCAATTTCGTCACTTAGTGTATCACCTTCTTGTGCTACAAAATTCATACTATCACTGGTAACACTAACAATATTAAACTCACCTTCGTATATATCACCAAATGCATTAATTGTTACTTCAACTTGCATTGCAGAAACATCAATATCATAATCTTCTGATCCTTCTGATGAACCGAATCCATTTGCGGTTGCTGTGAATACTTCACTATTTTCGGTGCGCTGGATATTATCTAATGTTACATTTCCATCTACTAATACAGTAGATTTTGAATCACTTGCTTCTAATGTGGACTCAATTGATTCCATCAATGTTCTCATATTATGCATCGTCTTTCTCCTGATCTTTTTTTAATTTAAGTAGTTCTTTAACAAACGAAGTATTGTACTTGTCACCAAAATAATCGTCTGGATTTATTGACTCTGCTTCTGAATAGGTGCTATCTGCTAATAAACTTGAAACTTCCTTCGCATCTGCTCCATTCAATTCCATTTCTGCTTTTTCTAATGGCTCTTGGTCAGAACGCACTTTCATAAAGCCGTCACTTATTCCTAATAGAGTTTGTAGTTCTGTTTGTATCTGGTACGCACTTGCTGGTAAATTTGTTTCAAATTCAATAACAAAGATTTCATAACCACGTAATTGTGGGAAATCATAAGGTACGCTTTGTAGCATTAACTTTGTTGGTGAACTTACTTTCTGCACATCGTACTTCGCTAAGTGATTTTCAATGCGAGTCAAATCTTCGCCAGAGCATTCCTTTGCTAACTTGATGCGATAAGTGTATGTTTTCTTTGATTCTGTCAAATATTGTGTAAAGGACTTCATGGTTTTAATTCTCCTAATATTATAACTATTTATCTTTATTGAAAAATTCACCTGTCTTAATACGATTTACACAATAAGAGAAATCATCATATGCTTATGTATCTTCTTCCCCTTTATCCATTGAGGCTAATATGTCTGCTAACATATCTGTACGGTTTCCTATCAATCTACCATCAATTGCTTCAGGATCTTCTGGATTGTTTTTATTGAGGATATGATCAACTTTTCGGTTATCCATGTTAAGTCGTTCTTTGCGCATCTGCAACTCAATCATTTTTATTTTTTTATCCATCTTTGTTTGCTTTGCGGTTATAGCGGCTGATAACATTTTACTTGCACTATCCAATAATGCTGCTGCATTTCTATCGTCTACATTCTTTGCCAACTCTACTATATCATCAAATGCATTGATTGCCTTTTCTGCGTAGTCATCCATCTCTCGGTCTATCGCTTCTAAGCCCACCACCATCGGCAATGCAGCATCTACTTTCATAGACATATCCATAGTTGTTGATTGCGTTGATATTTGTTTCTTGAGTTCTGCTATCACTTCTTCTGATGACGGAACTATCTCATTTTCATCATCATCAAAATTAAATGATATATCTTCTATAGGCGGTAAATTAAATGTATCGCTTAGTTTCTGTGTCATTTCTTTTTCCTTTGCGCTTTTGTTCGCTTTTTGGGCTTATTGAATATCTCATGCTCGGTAATAACTCGAAAACCTAAACCCTTTGATCTACACCAATGTCTCGCTGCTTCCCATTTTGCGTGATTGACTACTGCGGCTGCTTTTTGTGATTGACTTTTTGCTTCACCTAGTGTCTGTCCCGCTGGTTTTATTTCTACCATCTCTGCGTGTTGCTTACCATTTGCATCTTGGTATACCATCAATAAATCTGGTACATAATT
>Ga0307998_1000879_pt1 | contig 16619 bp, 16 predicted proteins | sample Davwhametageno37_FD_203147 | JGI IMG/M metagenome (GOLD analysis project Ga0307998, IMG submission 203147) | Marine microbial communities from Davis Island wharf, Antarctic Ocean - #37 | ecosystem: Environmental > Aquatic > Marine > Unclassified | place: Antarctic Ocean: Davis Island wharf... | reverse complement strand
GGATGGCCAAAAATATAGTCCGTGGCCTAAATCGTATAGGGCATTTAGGACAACGTACAAACGCCACACAAACATATACATTTGCGACATGAATGCATACAGTTGCCACATGAATGCATGCAGTTGCGACATGAATACATTGTAAGCCTATCCATTCTATTGGGGGGAACGATATCTATGGAATCTGAAAACGGTGCTTTTTGGACGAAATCTAAATCTACGCAAAATTTTGACGGACATGGTACAATTGTGTATGTCTGTCAAAATTTTGCCCAGAATAGTTTGCGAAAAAGTGTGATTTTTCGGTTAGCATGGGTATGGTAGTGTTTTCTGTTTTGGGTTTTCAATTCCATACCGTAAAATGTTTTCGAGCCCAGAATTCACTCTATTTCAGAGGATACAAATTCCTTAAGGAAATGTACAAACGCCACACAAACATATACATTTGCGACATGAATGCGTACATTTATACCATTTAAAAGTATCTGTATAGCATATAACAAAGATGGGATTCACGTGTGAAGCATGCAAGTACAGCACTAATGTAAAGAATTCATATACACGACACATGAATTCAGAAACGCATAAACGATCCACATGTGACGCTGATATTAGTGAATTCAAATACCAGTGTGTGCCGTGTAAATATGGAACAAATAGCAATGATGCGTATATGGCTCACTGCAGAACAAAGCGCCACGTTAAACTCGCGACGCAAGAAACGGAATTCAAATGCGATTGCCGAAGATTTTTTCACAGTAAAAAATCCCTTACATATCACAAGAAAAAATGTGATTGGACACCGCCCGCGGTAGAAGAAGCCACTTCCAACACACAACCATCCACCACAGACCCGCAAATTCTGAAGATGATCTTGGAACAGAACCAAAAACTTATGCAAATCATAGAAAATGGCGTGGGATCCGTGACCAACAACAACAATAATACACAAAATAATACCACCAACAACACACAAAATATCCAATTCAATTTCCACTCCTACCTCGAAGAAAAATGTTCGGATGCGATAAATCTCAACGATTTTGTGGCGAACATTGAGATTACCGAAAACGATCTAAAATTCATGTTGGCTAACGAAAATCCGAGGGCGTTGGGCGAAATAATTTTACGCGAACTGGAAAAATACAAACCAGAGGAACGGCCGTTGCATTGTACTGATGTCAAGAGAAAGCACGTATTCGAAAAATGCGTGGGGGGCGGATGGGAAGAACATGAGGCTGAGTGGCGCACCACCGAGATGTTTGGCGAGCTTTTCAAGGAATGTGCGGAGAAACAGGCTGGGGAAATCAAAAGGTTATACAGAGGAATGGAACGAGAAATGTTAAATACGAACAAGGGTCGCGATATAATCTCAATGGCCATAAAAATGCACCCCGACAAGTACGAGGGTCGCACAAAACAATACGCGGGTGCATACAACGAAATTTTGTCGGCGGTCAAAGTCAGCGGAAAACAGCCGTTGGATGTGTAAGGGGTGGTGGGGTTGTGGTTCACAACATTGTTTGCAATGTGGTGAATTGGATGGGTTGGTTGTTGGGGTGGTTATTTGTATTTGAATATGAATCCCTTAGAACTCTTTCTTTGCCCTACTAAAACGTGTGTAATCTTCGCACCTTGAATATTCGGTATATTTCCGTACTCCTTTTGTAAATATGCCTTACATTCGAAGGTATAACAAAACGTCCCAACATATGTTCCGTCGCATTTGAAGACATCGAATGGTTTGTTTTTACCTTTTGCATCTAAACATTTTTTTTTATTTTCTGGATTTTCATAATATTTTTTCATTCTCCTACTGTGTTCTTTACACGCATCAGGATGCTCTTTATAATATTGTTTTATTCGTTCACTATTTTCTTTACCCGATTCTGGATGTGTGTTAAAATATTGTTTTGTTCTTTCACTTGCAGATTGCCTTGCTTCTGGGCGATCGTTATAATATTGTTTTTGTCGTTCACTATTTTCTTTACCTGCTTCTGGATGCTCTTCAAAATATCGTTTTCTTCTTTCGCTCATTTTCTGCCTTGCTTCTGGATGCTCTTCAAAATATCGTTTTTTAATTTCACTCAAAAGTCGTTTAACATCTTCTGTGAAAACATAACCACCCCCACCTTCTCCCCCACGAGTCATATTATATCCCTTATTACCTTCATCCATATAAAACGAATTATACTCTTCAATGTAATGCATTTCCAATTCACTCAATTCATCAATTGAATCAGCAGTATCGATTTCTATAAGTTCAAACGTATCTACCATGTTATATTTTCGGATCGCTTTATATAGACACTGAGTATCACCTCGCCTCGCTGCTTTTCGGTGTTCTTTCATTCGTTTTTCTATTGAACGAATTGTTAGCCCGATGTAATGTTTTCCATTCGGAAATACAATCTTGTATATGTAGCCTCCTCGCGATTCCTTAACAGATTCTGTTTCGGATTGTTCGGTCATGATTTGCTCGGTTATGATTTGTTCGGTCATCTTTCGTTCTATACTATTCCTATATATTTTAATTCTAAGTCATTTAGAGTGAGATTTACCTTATTCCTCAATATTTCCAACATTCTCTGTCGCCTCCTTTTTGGCCTCTGCCTCGCGTTCCTTCTTTTTCAAGTAATATTTTCTGTTCGCAACTTTTTTTTGCTCGGCTGTGGCCTTCCAAGTGTAGTTGGTTCGTTCTTTATAAGCCTTGACACGCTTAATATGTTCTTCTTTATTTTTTTCGTAATATACCTTTTTGTATCCTGCATGTTTCTCCTTAATTTTCTCCAATTCTTCTTTTAGCAAGAGATTCTCCGCTTCCAATTCCTTTATGCGATCCTTATCATCCATATACACAATATAGCGAAAAACATCTATATCGGTTCTGTTTCAGTCCCTGTAATCGGGTTGAACAAATATACCACATCCCGCCAACCCAACCCACCACATGGTTCGCAAAATGCGCGTTATTTCGCGAACAGTTGCTTTCCGCGAAACAACCTAACAATATCTCCACCTGATATATAACAGATGAGTCAACTGAAGCGCGCCAACTGGAAAGATATCTTTGGCGGGGTGGGTCGCTACCTCAAGGCCAACCCCGAGTCCGCGGCGATGTTGGAGGTGGTGGACAAGTTCTGCGAGCAGGAATTGAGGCCGAGACTCGCCTCCGATTACGGGGATGCCAGCCCGGAGAAGATGCGGGGGTTGATGAAGGAGTTTGGAGAATTGGGCGTGTTCGGGCCGACGGTTGGCACGGAGTATGGCGGACTCGGATTGGATAAAACGGCCTACGGCCTTTTTTGCAGATCCATTGAGTCGGTCGATTCAGGGTACCGATCTGCTGTTTCAGTTCAATCCAGCCTTTGTATGCATCCAATCGAACAATTCGGCACCGACGAACAACGTAAAAAGTATCTTCCGGAACTACAAAGTGGGCGAATGATAGGCTGTTTTGCATTGACGGAACCGAACGCCGGCAGCGATCCGGGCGGGATGACCACTACTGCTACGAGGGATGGTAATGATTGGATCCTAAATGGAGAAAAAACTTGGATCAGCAACAGCCCAATTTGTGACACAGCAATAGTCTGGGCCAAATGTACCAGTGACGGAAAATTACGAGGCTTCATCGTAGAGAGAGATTCGCCAGGTTTCGAAACCCCCGTGATTGCCGACAAAGAGTTTTTGAAGGCGAGTATCACTGGTAGTATTTTTCTCGATAACGTGAGAGTACCCGAACGCAATCGGTTGGATGTGATTGGCTACCGTGGGCCATTCGAGTGTTTAAATAATGCCAGGCTCGGTATCTCGTACGGAAGTCTTGGGGCCGCCGCCGATTGTCTTCAGACCGCCATTGACTATACATCTGAGCGACATCAATTCGGAGCGCCACTCGCTTCAAAACAGGCCATCCAAATACGGCTGGCCACTGGGGTCAGGAACTATAATGTGGCACTCGCCGCCTGCCTTGCCGGAACGGTTGATAGTCCACCCAACATCACGGCCATATCAATCTTGAAGAGAAATTCCGTTCAAACGGCATTGGATATCGCTCGCGATACGAGGGATATGCTCGGTGCAAATGGAATCGTAAAAGACTACCATGTTGCGAGGCATCTTCAGAATTTAGAGGTGGTGCAAACTTACGAGGGCACCGCGGGAATTCATGATTTGATTATTGGTAAATCTATTACGGGTTATAGTGCCTTTTAATGGAGTGTGCTGTCAATATTTTTCTGTGTGAGTCAAACATCTATGTAATGAATATAGATGTTTTCTGCAATGTAATGTAACGATATGGACGACAAGTCTAGAATTAAATTGTTGGAAGAAGAGTTGAAGAAAACGAAGGAAGAATTAGAAGCAACGAAGGAGCATCTGAAGCGATATACGGCACCAGAAAGTAGCCGAACATATTACCAACGACACAAGGAGGAGGTGAAAGAACGAGTGAAAAAATACAACGAACGAACAAATTATAAGAATCCGTGGAAACCCACTCCCGAACAAAAGAGAGAATCCAATCGTCTTGCCTACTTAAAAAGAAAAGAAAAGGCTGTGGCTCAAAAGAAGGATATAGACGAAAATATTGAGGAAGTTAACTATGTGGAAAAAGAACTTAAAATTAATGTATAGTGTAAGTATAGAAAGATGCCAAAAACACCCATTCCATTGGAGAGAAGCTTCGCCACCTCCGACAAAGCTCGATTCTGGTCAAGTCGAAACCCCGATCAACCTAATGATTTAACAAATTCTTCCCACGATAAAAGATGGTTTGATTGCGACAACTGCCCGCATTCATTTGAGTCATCGTTAAGCAATATTACCTACGGTAAATGGTGTCCATATTGTGCGCATAATGGTAAACTATGCGATGATTCCGACTGTGATATGTGTTTTATGAAATCGTTTGCTTCCAACACCAAGGCACAATTCTGGTCTACAAAAAATACAGATTCCCCACGAGACTGCCGTATGTCTTCGAATAAGAAAAAATGGTTTGATTGTGACAAATGCCATCATTCATTTGATACGGCATTGAACCACATTTCAAGCGGTAAGTGGTGTCCATATTGCTGTGTTGGAAGGAGTAAATTATGCGATGATTCCAACTGTCGTCAATGTTTCACCCAAAGTTTCGCAGTACACCCACGTTCAAAGCAATGGAGTAAGAGAAATCCAGATACACCACGAGAATGTGCCATCGGTTCGTCAACCAAGCGATGGTTTGATTGTGACAAATGCCCGCATTCGTTTGAGTCGGATTTACATCACATTTCATGTGGTAAGTGGTGTCCATATTGCGGAAGGAGTAAATTATGTGACGATTCCAACTGTTGTCACTGTTTCACTCGAAGTTTCGCATCCAATCCAATGTCAAAACAATGGAGTGAAAAAAATCCAGACACACCACGGCAATGTGCTAGAGCAAAAAACTCTAAGCGATGGTTTGATTGCGACAAATGTGCAAATTCGTTTGAAACATCGTTAAATACCGTGAGAGGATGCCCCCATTGCATAAACAAAACCGAAACCATCCTATACGATTTCTTGAAATCAATCTACCCCAATACCATCCGACAGTTCAAAAAAGATTGGTGCAAAAACAAAAAATATCTCCCATTCGATTTCTGTATCCCCGGACTGAAGATCATCATAGAATTAGATGGGCGACAACATTTCCATGAAATCCGCCATTGGAAAACCAATCTGGAAAAAATAAGAGCCACCGACCTCTACAAGGAAAAATGCGCTACCGAAAACGGCTTCCACGTGATCCGCCTGCTTCAGGAGGACGTGTGGAATGACGCGTACGATTGGAAAACAATTCTGCAAGAAACCATCGCAACCCTCGCAACCCTCGAAGGCGATCCCGCGATCAATCGCATTTGTCGGAACGGGGAATATTGCGAGTTTACCCACGGCACTCATTCGATGATCGTGGGGCGCGACATCACCGGCCATTCGGCGTTCTAAATGGGTGCGTCTCTGCATTCACAACATCCTTGGCGATATTGTGAACGGTGTCGGTGAGTAACGGTTGTTATTCCACTTTAGTGTTTATTCAATGGGCGATAATTCTCCAAATTTTGTTTGGCATGTTCCTTTTGAAGGAAATATAAAATTTGGGTCATCAAACGCTTCATCCGGGACTATAAATTTGTCACACGCGACTCTATCGACAAATAATTGTCCATTTATATGATCAATTTCGTGTTGCACCAATCTCGATGTAATACCAGAATACGTTTTAGTTAATTGAATACCATTCTCATCCCAACCTTTGACAATTACGGTTTCTGGTCGTTTAATCCATCCATATTTATTTGGAATTGATAAACACCCTTCCCAACAATAAACTTGTTCATCACTTGTGAATATAATTTCAGGATTTAACCAATAACGAAGTTCTAATATAGTATCGCCAAATGTTTTTAAACAAAATTTTCCTATAGTATTGGTATCGTATGTATAATTAGCATCAATGCCCAATAGAATTACTTTCATATCCCACCCAATTTGTGGTGCAGCTATTCCTGAGCCATTGTGCATATGCAAGTGTTTTCGCAAAATTTCCAAGTTTTCTATAAAAGATGTTTTTTTAATTTGAGTAATGTCCACCTTATTCGAAGGTTTATTCAAAATACCATCTCCCAAAAATTTAAGATTCATATAACAGTAACAGAGATTAAAAATATATCGTATTATAATGTAATATTTTTAGAATTATCATCATTATAGCAACGCAGTATCGCATCATGTTCGTTATTCATTTTCAAATAATTATAATCAAACATAAACCAGTTTTTATGAATAAAAATGTTTCCAATAAATCTATCATATACCAATGCATTCACTAACCACGCCATTATTTTTTCATAAAATGGATTTCTAAAGTCTAACGTTACGTTGCTTGATATTGGACTTGTGGTTATTTGTTTGATACATTTCCAATTTTTGACAAGTGTAATACATTCCGCGAAATGTAGGTCTCCGCATATTATAGTAACATTGTTATCAAGTTCAAATAACTTATCCAATATATATTTTTGTTCTGTTTCTCGTGTTGGTGTTACCGTATAACATGCTTTCTCTTCAAGATTTAATCGTCCACCACTAAAAAAATATGATGTTTTTTTATATAATTTATTTACACCAACTAACGGAATAGTGCTTACATAGTATGTTCGTTTAATTTTGGATTGCGTGTTTTTAACTATATTATCAAACTCAATCATTTGCGTTTCACCCATTATTGGATACTTCGTAGTATTGTCTGTGTTAAGTTGTCTGTATTTGATTAAATCTGGAATAATTATTTGAAAATCTTTGAAAACTAAATGTTTGATATTATGTTCTTTAACCCCATATAAGTCTTGTTGAAATATATTATATATATCATTTAGATTTACCAGCATTGATGGTGTTAGGTTGTTTGGTATACTCCCATAATCATTTATGATTTCGTGGTCGTCTCTAATCATTATATTATACGCACTTTGTAAAACATTTTTTTTGTATTCGTTGTCATAATTTAATTTATACGCATCATAGTAAGTTCGTCGCACCACATTAGTGTCATTTTCGGTTTTATTCGTTATAAGTTCGTCATTTGCATCGTCCATATACACTTGGTCTCCTAAATGTATGACATATTTGTGGATATTGGTGTCTGCAGTTATATCCATGTATAGTTTTTTCCACATATCCGTATCATCATTAACATTATAAACTTTTATTGGATTACTAAAATTATATTTTTTAGTGTTTTGTCCGTCGCATGAAACATAGTAAACACTTGTGTTATTTAGTTCTGGTTTTACATTGGGGATAATGTATGTTTTACTATTGTGTTTAATTGTTGTATTTTCATCACTGATTTGTATATTATATTGATACATGACAATGTTATCAACAACGGTTGATTTTTTGAACGGTGTATATCCATCAAGCGGAGTTGAACTTAACACAATTACCCATAGAATATCGTTTTTTTGATATAGGTTTCCTAAAATAAGCATTATATATTATAGTGAATATTATAAAATAAGCGCATGTGGATATTTTCTAACTGCTGATATACAATGAGAAGATGCATGTAAGGTTGTTAACTGTTCTCTAATGCGGGTCAATGGTTTGCAATGTGGTGAAACTGTTTGGTCAGTCGTGTGGTTGGGGGTGGGGGGATGGGGGCGGGGGGTGGACTCCGTTTTTGCAAAATTGACTATGTGTGTAGCCTACCCCTCCTCCCACCCATAAATCGTCATAAATCATCATGAATACGAAAACTTTACAGCTAGTTACGTGGGGGAGGTATAAGGGACAGCCAACTGCGAGTCTGCTGAAAGACCTACCCTACACCAAGTGGTGCATTCGCCAGTCGTTCGTCAAGCGACTATATCCCGCCTTGTACGACAGTTGCGTGAGCCATACATCCCCGCCCACCACCGTAGCCGTAGACGAGATCGCCTTACTGCACGAACGACTTGTACGGGCGGAAGACCAAATCATGAAACTGCAACGAGAGGTAAAATCGTTAACTCCCAAGCGAAGAACGATCCCGGACTACTTTGGCAAGGAGGCATGCTGATGATGTTATGTACCACCATGGTTCACAACATCGTTCGCGATGTGGCGGGGGGTGGGGGAGGTTGTGTGCTGGGGGAGGTTGTGTGGTGGGGGAGGTTGTGTGGTGGGGGAGGTTGTGTGCTGGGGGAGGTTGTGTGCTGGGGGAGGTTGTGTGGTGGGGGAGGTTGTTTGCTGTTTTTTGTGGGTTGGTCGGCGACCCAACGCCCCAGCAAAATTGATTTTGATATGATATCGCGACATATATTTACACGCAAAACAAAAAATGCCAACTCTTATCCAGTTAATCAAATCGTTACCCGATAAGGATTGGGATTGGGACGCACTATCAGCCAACCCCAACATCATCATGGCCGATGTGATGGCCAATCCCGATCTGCTGTGGGACTGGGTACAAATATCTACAAGTACCAATATCACGTGGGCCGATGTGCTGGAGAATCCCGATAAGTCGTGGAAATGGGACTGGGACCGCTTATATCTAAATCACAATATCACAATGGCCGATATGGTGGCGCATCCAGACCAGCCGTGGAACCAGAACTGTGACCGCTTATCTAAAAATCCCAATATCACACTGGCCTATGTGGTGGCGCATCCCGATAAACCATGGGACTGGGGAAGAATATCTCAAAATCCCAATATCACCATGGCCGATGTGGTGGCGAATCCCGACAAGCCGTGGGACTGGTGGCACGTATCCAGTCATCACAATATCACCATGGCCGATGTGGTGGCGCATCCAGACAAGCCGTGGGATTGGGAAAGGTTATCTAAAAATCCCAATATCACCATGGCCGATGTGGTGGCGCATCCAGACAAGCCGTGGGCCTGGGAAATTTTATCTAGCAATCCCAACATCACCATGGCAGATGTGGTGGCGCATCCAGACCAGCGGTGGGACTGGGAAATTTTATCTCGCAATCCCAGTATCACCATGGCCGATGTGGTGGCGCATCCAGACAAGCCGTGGGATTGGGGCCACGGGTTATCTAAAAATCCCAGTATCACCATGGCCGATGTGATGGCGCATCCAGACAATCGGTGGAGATGGGGCCTGTTATCTAAAAATCCCGGTATCACCATGGCCGATGTGTTGGCGCATCCAGACAAGCCGTGGAATTGGTTCATGTTATCTCGCAATCCCAGTATCACCATGGCCGATGTGTTGGCGCATCCAGACCAGCCGTGGAAATGGAGAGAATTGTCTGAACACAAATTCGGGTTCAACAATACCCTCGACTACTACGCTCGCCGACGCGTTCAAACTGTGAAACAGACGCGGGTATTTTGGGAGGAACTGATGGCCGTGGTGTGGCGTCCCGGTGGTTCCATGGTTCAGTATTATTGGGAAGATCCGGATATTTAGTGGATTGGGGGGGTGTGAGTTGGTTCACAACATCCTTTGCGATGTGGTGAATTGTCAGGGGGTCAGTTGTGTGGGGTGGGTCAATTGTTTGCTAGGTTGTGGGGAGGTTGTTTGCTATTTGGGGGGTGGTGGTGGTGTATTCGCTGTACTCTGCATTTTGGCAAAGCCGGATGATTTCGGGTTTTATTTTGAGGCGATCGATTGTTTGTTGGAGGAGGGTTTTCCAGTCGGTTCGATCGAACCAAATATCTTCTTGGAGAAGGCGGATTACGTGATATTGATTTTCGATCGCCCGTTGCTCTTTATATTTATCACGTTCTTGTGTTTCTTCTGGGCTTCCCCAATTGCTGACTTGGCTAAAATGCTGTCTTCCATCCAGCTCGATTATTATTTTCAGTTCTGGGATGCAAAAATCATAAGGGAGATAGCGATTGGAACTTTGGGATCGGCACCAATTTACATTGAATTGGTGGATAGTATTGGTATGGATTGATTTTAAGAATTCGAATAGGATGGCTTCGGTCTTGTTTTTACAGTGGGGACACCAACTACCATTTGAAATGTGACATAATTGCGCTGAAAATATGTTTCCGCATACATCACAATCAAATAAATTCTTTATCGCCGACGATATAGTAAAATCTCGAGGTGATTTTTCATTCTTTGAACTCCAAAATTCTGCTTTTTTTGAGTATGCAAATGATTTTCGGTGGCACATTTCACAATCAATAGCAGTACAGAGTATTCCCCCAATACGACAGTATGGACATCCATTGCCAGATGAAATATTATTCAACGCCGATTCGAATGTATGTTTGCATTTCATACAATTGAACCATCGCTTCTTATTCATTGATTTAGCACACTCTCTTGGTTTGTCAGAATTTCGATCACTCCAAGATGTCGCCATTTGACAAGAAGCGAACGATGATTCATAGCAATGGCTACATTCTTCGTCACTACATAATTTTCCCCTATTCGTCGCACAAAATGGACACCACTTGCCATTTGTCACATTGCCCAACCTCGCATCAAATGTATGACCACATTTGCAGTCAAACCATTTTTTCATCCTCGATGAAATACTGAAATCTCTCGGATTTTCATCGCCGTTCTTCAAACTCCATTTATCTGCTCGCGGATGAGAGGCAAAAGATTTTTTGTAGCAATGGCTACATTCTTCATCACTGCATAATTTTCCGCCACTCTTCGCACAAAATGGACACCACTTGCCATTTGAAATATTATTCAACGTCACATCAAATGTATGACCACATTTGCAGTTAAACCATTTTTTCTTATCCGATGAAATAGTGAAATCGGCAGGTGTCCCTTCATTCCGCGAACTCCATTGTGATGATCGCGGATGAGAGGCGAAAGATTTTTCAAATGGAATGGCTTTTTTCGGCATCTCGTTCTATATAGTAGATAAACATTTAATTCTAAGTGAGTTTAAATGCCTATACTTCCTCAATATTCTCGGCCGTATCCATCTTTTCTTGCACGATCTTCTCTTTACGTTTTAAATATGCACGCCTGTTTGATATTTTTTTTTGTTCGGGAGTTGGCTTCCATGTGCTTTTATATCCGGTTCGTTCCTTATAATCCTTAACCCGCTTAATATGTTCTTCTTTATGATTCTGGTAATACTGTTTTCTATAGGACGAATTTTTCTCTTTAATTTCGTTTAACTCCGTCCTCAACTTAGTCACCTCTTCCTCCAATTCCTTTATGCGCGAATCCTTTTCGTCCATTTACACAATATAGCGAAAAACATCTATATCCGTTTCCCTATAGATGTTTCAGTCCCCCGTACCTGGTTGAAAAAATATTATATCATATCACACATCACACAACCATCACCTCACACCGCACTCGCTTTCTTCCTTTTCACCACTATCTTTTTCTTTTTGGGGGCAACCTTGGTCGGCTCATTCGCCACAACATCGCTCACGACATCGCTCAATGCGATTTGCAAATCACCTAACTCCTTGAGCCACATCTGTTCAGGAGACGTTAATTTTACATCCTCCAATTCCGCCGCCTTCTTTTCCTTCTCGGCTACAAGTTGAGATACCCTCTCGGTCGAGACAGAATCCATGCTCATCTTCACCAGATACTTGCGTTCCTCGTCATCGTCAAAGACATCGAATCCATGTTCGTCCAACATTTGGCGGATTTCATCCTTTGACCTTTTTTGTAGTGAGATCGTGTCATTCAACGTCGCTTCGATGTACGTTGCCTTATTCGAAAGTACGGATAACTGGTGACTGAGCGTTTCGATTAATTTCTGTTTTCGAATGCCGTACAACTCAAGACGCTTCGCGAAATGATCGTCCACCAGATCGTAAATTGTCTCGTAGTGGGTTAACTTTTCCTCAGAATTGAATGCATTCATGTTAGAAGTATGTTTCACCGTCGTGAGTTTTAAAAGTTTTTGCACTCCATCCACGGTATGGATTTCGTCGGGGTTCTCAGAAATATCCTTGGTATCCGCCATCAACTTCGCCAATAGCCCTTTTTGGAAGCGGATCGTAAACTCTACCGACACGTCGGTACTCATATCTGAAAATTCGCGAAGAGGTGGCTTCCCGCCGACCAGTTTCTTCCCATTCGCATCACACAATGAATCCAAGTATGCCCGGAAATCACTCGTCCATACCCCAGGAGGAAGTTCCGTCACAATAATCTCATCGCTCCCAGTCATCGCATACGTCCCCTTGAATAAATATTTTGACTGCTTATCGGGAGCGGAAATATCAACACATTTCCCGGTCCAGCCCTGATAGAATGGTTCGATTTTGCACGGGATGGTGCCGTTCAACTTTGCGATGACATAAGATACGATTTGGCGTGGGTCATGGGGCAAAATGGTACATGAAAATCCGGTACCGATTCCAGAACTGCCGTTGCACGCCAAAACTGGAATGGTGGGACAGAAGAACACCGGCTCGATTTCATCCCCATCGTCAAATTTTGGGGTTACGATTTTATCATCGGCTGCAGGAAATAAGAGTCGCGTGATTTTTGATAACCTCGTGAAGATATACCTCGAACTCGCTGCATCGTTCGATGCCAGGCGGGTGCCGAATTGACCGATTGGTTCAAGAAGAGGGATGTTATTGCTACCGACGAAATTTTGCGCCATCCCAACTATGGCCCCCTCAAGAGACACTTCTCCATGATGATATTTTGACACCATACTTGTGGTGGAACTTAGCACCGCTACTTTCATTTCAGTTGTTATATTTTTCTTGAATGCGGTATACAAGATTTTGCGCTGACTCGTTTTCAATCCATCCATCGTATTCGGGATCGATCTTTCGCAGTCATATTTCGAGAACTGAATCAACTCGCGATCCACGAATTCCGAAAATGACACGGTGGATTTACTGAGATCCATTCCCAGGTCACGATCATATGTTTGGAGCCACTCTTTGCGATCATCCGCCCGATCTTTCGAAAATGCCATAGAGATTTTGTCCGCACAATCATCCCCCGAATGTTCGAATGTGACGGTTTTCATTTTTCTGAAATATTCGCGGAATTCCTCACTGGTCGAACTTCCGAGCCCTTTATACCACTTAATTTTGTAGGAGGCGGCCTCTTTTTGGCCGATCTCCTGCACCCACTCCCGAAAATCGGCTTCGTCATAAAACTCCCTTACGATGTTACCCTTTTTGGCCTTCATAATTGGGGTATATAAATACGAAATGAAATTCGGAATTTTGCTTAAAGAATTCCATTGATCCTCGAACAGATTTAGGAGGAGACCTTTTATGTGTCCTCCATCGAGGTCGGCGTCAGTACAAATCATGATCCCCTTCCCATAACGTAGCGAAGTTTTTATATTCTCCGGTGTATATTTCTTTGATCCTTCTATGCCGAGGATGCGTTTGAGGTCGGTGATTTCCTTATTTGACCCGACGCGCGCTGTCGTTTCCCCGCGTGTATTTAGTACCTTCCCCTTGAGCGGATAAATTCCATAAATTTCTCTGTCACTTCGCGAGAGGCCTGATGTGACTCCGGCCATGGCACTCAAACCCTCGCATAGAATCAAAATGCATTCGCCCGATCTGTCGGTTCCGGCCCAATTTGCATCGCATAGGGTGGGGATACCACTGATCTTATTCTTTTTCACCCCATCCGTTTCCTTTGCTATTTTCTGGTTGGACTTCGCTTGAGTGAGGCTCAACGATGTCTCCATGATGGACGTAGTTTTTGCGAGGCGCTCGATAAATTTGTCCGATACGGCGCAGGACGATCCGAACTTGCTTGAGGCCGTAGATAAATATGTCTTGCTTTGGCTGTCAAACGCCGGATTTTCGATGTCGCTGTTCACGAAAACCAACAATTGTTCACGAAGAGTGCTCGCTTTCACACGAATTTTTTTCTTCTGCTCAATGTACGCTATCAATTTGCGTGTAATTTGTCCAACGACATAGTCCACATGCTTCCCGCCCTTCGATGTAGCGAGTCCGTTAACAAACGAAATCTGTTCAAACTCCTCTGTGGGTGACATGGCAACGCCGTATTCCCACCTCTCGTTAGCACGCTCGTACACCCGCGGTGCATCAGATTTGCTGCCGATATACTGGTCAATGTACTGCTCGAAAGTCTTGACTGGAAGGGTGTTACCGTTGTATTTTAATTTCACAGATTTGTCAGTGCAGGCACCGAGATCCCATACCCTACGTTCCAACACGCTCTTCATCCCAGAAGGCAATCCGCCACTCATATCGATCCCGAACCTAGCATAATCCGGCTTAAAAGTAATTTTAGTGTACGGCTTATTTTTTGATTTGGTCACACTTGGTTTCCCACGAGACTCCAGGTTCTTTCCAAACGTCTGTTTGAATTTCAAACCTCTCGAATGATCCACCGTCTCAACGGAACTCTCAGTAGACCATATGAAAGCGAGTTTGGAGCCATATCCATTCAAGCCGCCCACGATTTTTTTCTCAGATCCATAGTTGGCGGACGATCTCAGATGCCCGAATATCATCTCCGGAACCCACATTTTATGTTCGCCGTGCAGCACCACATCCACCCCCTCCCCATCGTTAACAATAGAGATAACCCCCTCGTCAGAAACATCTACGGAAATACATGTGACGGGAAATGGGCTGGGAGTCGCGCGCGTCTGTAGCCGAACAACTTGGTCGCGAGCGTTGATCAACACTTCATCGAAAATCTTCAACAGGCCTGGGCACATTTTGACTTCTTTGGAAACAATGGTGTTTGTCTCGGGATCGCGGACATAACAGGTCTGACTGGTATTCTCGATATCGCCGATATACATTCCAGGTTTCAGCAGGACATGTTCCCTGTCGGTCAATTTCTGGTATTGGGACTCGATTGAGACGGGAGTGGGTGGTGCGGGTGGCGCGGTGGCAGTTTGTAGTGATTCGGACATTTGTGAGATATGGTGATGTATATGTGGCTGGTGCGTGTAAATCAATTTTTGGACGACCGATTGACAAAAAATATCGCAACGGTTACGCACACGCGTGCTCCCCCCGCACATGCTTCGCACACAACCCAGGACATGATGAATAAATAGACAATTACAGGTTTGATAAAATGAATGTCTCGTTTCACTAATTTCTATTTATACCGACCATTCATCTGACCCCGACTGCGGAGTGGCATTTGCGTTCGAGTCAGGAGCGGTTAGTGGTAGGTACTGCGGAGCAAAGTCATTGAACTGGTCGGCTGATAGGATTGATATCGAATCACTTTCACATGTCTCATCCAACGATGGTATTGGTGTGTTGGAGTGAATAGCTCGTTTGTGTTTTTTGAGGGTGCCTGCTTGCTTCGCCTTGTAACCACACCCTATTTCCAAACAATAGTGCCACTTCACATCAATGTCGTGAATAGCTTGTTTGTGTTTTTTGATGGTGCTTGATTGCTTCGCCTTATAACCACACCCTATTTCCGAACAATAGCGCCATTTCACATCAATGTCGTGATTCGTTTGTTTGTGTTTTTTGAGGTTGTCCGCTTGCTTCGCCTTGTAACCACACCCTATTTCCAAACAATAGTGCCACTTCACATCAATGTCGTGAATAGCTTGTTTGTGTTTTTTGAGGGTGCTTGCTTGCTTAGTCTTGTAACCACACCCTATTTCCAAACAATAGTGCCACGTTACATCAATGTCGTGATTCGTTTGTTTGTGTTTTTTGAGGTTGTCCGCTTGCTTCGCCTTGTAACCACACCCTATTTCCAAACAATAGCACCATTTCACATCAATGTCGTGAATAGCTTGTTTGTGTTTTTTGAGGGTGCTTGATTGCTTCGCCTTGTAACAACACCCTTCTTCCAAACAATACTTCCATTTCATCATGGTACAAGTCTCGATGTGGATAGGTGCCTGCCGTGTGGATCGGATGCGAAGGATGAGAATTGTTTGATTAGAATGTTAGACTGATTTGATTAGGGTGGGTGGGTCGCGGGAACACAATTCCCAGGTTTGATTTATACGAACGTACGAGAGTGGGTCTGTACATCCGATTGTCGGAACACACACCGGATGGGTCAGAAATTCCAATGTTTCCGTACCTCGATTGTAATAAGTAAAAAATAACAAAAATAACAAATTTCCCTGGCACATCATTGCAAAAACACTTTTCACATTTTCACATTTATTAGGTTA
>Ga0307998_1000877_pt1 | contig 16645 bp, 16 predicted proteins | sample Davwhametageno37_FD_203147 | JGI IMG/M metagenome (GOLD analysis project Ga0307998, IMG submission 203147) | Marine microbial communities from Davis Island wharf, Antarctic Ocean - #37 | ecosystem: Environmental > Aquatic > Marine > Unclassified | place: Antarctic Ocean: Davis Island wharf... | reverse complement strand
CTTGCGTTCCTAGTTCCGAACTTCCCTTGCCTTCTTCTTTTAATATTCTTCTTTCTTTTACTCCAGTTCTACTAACAATCCATTCGTCATTAGTATCAACTAGAGTTTCTAGTTCTTTATTGGTTAAAATATAATCTGGTACATAGCCATGAATTCCAGTTATAGCAGCATTGATTTTTCCCATTAGTTAAGGTTGTTTTTTATTTTACTTCCTAAATCTGCTTCAATAACATCTTTAGTAAGTGTAATCATATTTTTAATAGCAATCTCATTTGATATCCCATGTCCAATTATTACAGTTTTGTTCAGTCCTAAGATTGGGGTCCCTCCATAATTTTCATAATTGAAACGCTTAAAATAATCGTCGAGTAATCCTCTTTTTTCCATAATTGAATAAATTCCTTCAGCTTCTTTAAGTACGATATTACCTGTAAATCCATCACAAACAATTACATCTGTTTCGGAATCAAAGATATCTCTCCCTTCAATATTACCAATAAAGTTATAGTCAGAGTTTTTTTCCATCATGCTGTAAGTTGCTTGGGTTAGCATATTCCCCTTGGTTTTTTCTTCTCCTAGGTTTAATAAACTAACTTTAGGAACTTTTATTCCGCAAACATGTTCAGAGAATAATGAGCCTAAAATTCCAAACTGATACAAAACATCAGGCTTGCAATCTGCATTAGCACCAACATCTAAAAGTACAGTTACTCCCCCATCTTCTCTGGGAATTAAGGTGGAAATTGCTGGACGTAAAACCCCAGTAATTGCTTTTACTGAATAATAACCTCCAACAAACATTGCTCCAGTGTTCCCTGCTGATGCAAAACCATCAATTTTTCCTTTTGCTAGGTATTCAAATCCTTTTGCAATAGAAGAATTTGGTTTTGATTTAAAGGCTTTTGTAGGGTGTTCTCCCATATCAATAACATCAGTACAATTAATAATTTCAAAATTATTTGCATCAATATTATATTGTTTTAATTCGGAAAGAATTTCAGATTCCCTACCGAACAAAACTATTTTAGTATCGTTTGGAAGTTCATTTAGAGCAAGAATTGCTCCATGAACAGTTTTTTGAGGAGCATAATCACCTCCCATAATATCTATACCGATTCTCATAAATAGACTGTAGTTTTATAAAGGCTAAAACTACAAAATTCTATTAAAGAATTATAAAGATACTTGTTTTTCTATTGCTTGTTTCCCTCTGTAAGTTCCACATTCTTCACAAACTCTGTGATATTGTACCGGAGTACTACAATTAGGACAAGAATACATTGTTGTAGCTGATGCTTTATAATGCGTTCTTCTTTTATCTCTTCTAGTCTTAGAAATTTTTCTTTTAGGATGTGCCATTTTCTTTCTTTTACTATTTTATTTTTAACTTTTTTAATGCATCCCACCTAGGGTCAGATGACTTCTCTTCTGTGACTGTATATTTATTTACTAAATCAATCATTTCCTCATTACAATTACTACTTCCGTCTTCATTGAAAGCGTGTTGTCTTCTATTTGGGAGGTTTAAAATAATTAATTCAAAAATTAATTGTTTTAAATCTATTGCATTTTCACTTGTTTTGACATAAAATATCTCGTCAGTTGAATCTAAATCTTCATCAGTTGTTTTGATAATTACTTTAGTTTCAGCAGTAATATCTACTGAAATTTCATCCGTACAAATATCACAAGGCAACTTATTTATTTCACCATCAATAGTAAGTGTTAGTGCTAATCTATCTCCTTCTTTATCTAGTAAAGCAGTAGCTATAATATTAGCATGCTCTACGTCAGACAATGTAAATTCTTCAAAGAACGGGTCCTTTATTTCAAATGAAAAGCAGTTTTTACCACCATTAATTGCTCCTAATTTTATTTTAAAATCATTCATTCACCTGAATTTTAAAGGGCTGCAAAGATACAAATTTATTCGTTCTGAACGTATTAAGTTTACTTTCTTGTTTTAAAAACTAAAGGATTTTTATTTAACTCCTGAAACTCAGCTCTTTTTTTAAAGATATCGCAAGCTAAATATATTGCTTCCCTAAAGGATTGTTCGTCAGCAATACCTTGACCTGCAATTTCATATGCCGTACCGTGTACAGGTGAAGTACGTACTATATTTAGACCTGCTGTATAGTTTACCCCCTCCGAAAAGCATAAAGTTTTAAAAGCTGTTAATCCTTGATCATGATACATGGATAAAATGCCGTCAAATTGTTGTAAATTTTTATTAATAAAAAAACTATCAGCAGGATAAGGTCCAAAAGCCATTATGCCTTCTTCTTTTAATTTTTTTATTGTTGGTGTAATAATATCATTTTCTTCCGTACCAAGCATACCTTCTTCTCCTGCATGAGGGTTAAGTCCGAGTATTGCAATTTTTGGTTTTCTTATGCCAAAGTCTTGAATTAATGAAGTGTTTAATTGTACTGTTTTAGCATAAATATTTTCGTTCGTAATTGCTTTTTTAACTTCTGTTAAGGCTACATGTCCAGTGACAAAAGCGATTCTCATTACTTCACTTAGCATAATCATTAATGATTCTCCTTCAAAATTTCCTTGCAGAAATTCAGTATGTCCAATAAAACCGCTTACTTTTTCCTGAATAGATGCTTTGTTGATTGGAGCGGTAACCAAAACATCAATTTTTTTATCTTTTAATGCTTGAGTTGCTTTTTTTAAAGAATCAAAAGAAAGTTCCCCTGAACGTGTTGTAGCTTTACCAAAATTTATTTCAACTTCATCTTTCCAGATATTTAACAGATTTGCTTTTTTTGGATGTGCGTCTTCTGTCTTATTTATGATATTAAAATTAAAGTCCTGCATCTCAAGTGCTTTTCGGTGAATAGCAGCCACTTTTGAAGATCCAAAAATAATTGGAGTACAAAAGTCCATCATCCTACTATCCTTAAAAGTTTTGATGATAGTTTCTAAACCGATACCATTTAAATCGCCTATTGAGATACCTACTTTAATTTTACTCATTAGGCTCTATTTTTTATGAATTGATATAGTAATCTAACTCCCATTCCTGTAGCTCCTTTTCCTCTGTACCCGTATTTTGCTTTTATAAAAGTAGGTCCTGCAATATCCAAATGAATCCAAGGGTAATCAGCAAAATGTGCAAGGAATTTTCCTGCTGTGATTGCGCCACCAGAAGGGCCACCTAAGTTTTTAATATCTGCAACCTCCGATTTTATAAGTTCATCATAATCCTCCCAAAATGGCATCTCTGCTAATCGCTCGTGAGTTGTTGCTCCCGCCTTTTTTAATTCCGAATGTTCTTTTTCAGATCCATCATGCATACTTACAATTCCGTAATGCCCAATGGCAGCTGAAGCTGCACCTGTTAAAGTAGCTAAGTCAATTACTAATTCAGGTTTATATTTTTTTGCAAAACTTAGTGCATCAGCCAGAACTAATCTCCCTTCAGCATCGGTATTTAATACTTCTACAGTTGTTCCGTCATGCATTGTAATTACATCTCCTGGTGCATAAGCATTTCCTGAAGGGCGGTTGTCAGTTGCAGGTATTAAGGCAATAACATATTTATCTAATTTGTTGGCTGCAATGGCTTGCATAGCACCAATTACTACACCAGAACCTCCCATGTCAGTTTTCATTAAATCCATAGAATTGGCAGTAGGTTTTAAACTTAATCCACCTGTATCATATACTATACCTTTTCCTATTAAAATAATTGGCTGTTGGTTTGTTGCATTCTTTGGCTTGTATTCCATAATCGTGAAGGTAGGCTCGTCAATACTTCCTTTGTTTACTGCCAATAGCCCCCCCATTTTTAAGGTTTCAATTTTCTTTTTATTGAACACAGTAGTGTTGACTCCATTTTTCTTGCCTGAGTTAACAGCAGCAGTAGCTAAATCCTTAGCTGTCATATGAGAGAAAGGTTCGTTAATTAAATCTCTTGTTAAATAAACAGCATCTACTATATTTTGTAATTCCTCAGTATCGTTTTCTGATGCTTTATTACATAAATATAGTGTTGTTAATTTATTTGGTTTTGGGTCTGTTTTATGAGTAGTAAACGTATAATTTGCTAATGCCACTCCTTCAGCAATTGCTAATACTTCAGTTTGATTTCCTTTTACATCAATAATGATTACAGAATCCTCATCTTTTAGAATTCCTTGTAATTTATCTCCTAATAAACGAGTATCTTCAAGGTGTTTATTTACGTTTTTATCCGCTTTAGGATTCACTACAAAAATTAATCTGTTGTATTGATTAATAGTGATAATTTCTTTGTCTTCCTTTTGCTCCTTTTTGATATAATTAAGCTCATCCTTGCTAAGGGTAAATGCGGATAAATTACTTTTCTTATCGCATAAAATAATTAAATTATCGTCAGCAGAAAATGCTTGTTTCTTTTTGATTATAGTCTTCATATATTGTGTAATTTTGAGGTTACAAAACTAAGTAATTTTATGGAGAGTAAGCTATTGCTTGAAAAGGCATTAAAAAAAGAATTTTTATCATCAGAAGAGGGTCAGTTTTTATACGAAAATGTTCCTACTGCTGATTTGATGTGGACAGCTAATGAATTAAGGCAAATGCAAGTTCCTGGTAATGTTGTTACTTGGCAGATTGACAGAAATGTAAATACGACTAATGCCTGTACTGCTAATTGCAAATTTTGTAATTTTTTCCGTCATCCAAAGCATGAAGAAGTATACATAACCAACATGCAAACTTATAAAGTAAAAATTGAAGAAACTATAAAATATGGTGGGGATCAATTGCTTTTACAAGGAGGGCATCACCCAGATTTAGGGTTGGATTATTACACGAAATTATTCCGTGATTTAAAGTCTCTTTATCCTGATATGAAATTGCATGCACTTGGACCCCCAGAAGTAGCTCATATTTGTAAAATTGGGGGACATACTCATTTGCATGCGTTAACTGAACTAAAGGCGGCCGGAATGGACAGTATGCCAGGAGCAGGGGCAGAAATTTTAAGCGATAGAGTAAGGCGCTTAATTTCAAAAGGAAAATGTACTGGGCAAGAGTGGTTGGATGTTATGAAAGTTGCCCATAAGGTAGGTTTAACCACATCAGCAACTATGATGTTTGGACATATTGAAACCATAGAAGAACGCTTTGATCATTTAGTAAGAATAAGAGATGTACAAGCTCAAAAACCTGAAGAAGAAAACGGTTTTTTAGCCTTTATTGCTTGGCCGTTTATGGATGATGGAACGCTATTGCAAAGAGTAAAAGGTATTAACAACAATACTTCAGCTGATGAGTATATGCGTATGGTTGCTATTAGTAGAATTATGTTGCCAAATATTAAGAATATTCAAACTTCATGGCTTACTGTTGGTGCGGACACAGCACAACTTACACTACATGGAGGAGCTAATGATATGGGTTCAATAATGATTGAGGAAAATGTAGTTTCGGCTGCAGGAGCACCTCATAGGTTTACGGCTAATAGTATTCAGGAATGCATAAAAGAGGCAGGTTTTGAACCACAACTAAGAACTCAGCATTATGTAGAAAGAGAAATGCCTGAAATGGAAGAACAATTAATAGATTATTAAGATGTTTACAGGAATTATTGAGCAAATAGCTGAGGTTGTTAAAGTTGAAAGTGAAGGAAGCAATGTGCATATTTCCTTGAAGTCGACTATTACTTCAGAATTAAAAATTGACCAAAGTGTAGCGCATAATGGAGTATGCTTAACGGTGGTTAAAATTAACGGAGATGAATATATTGTTACAGCTATTAAAGAAACTTTGGATAAATCCAACATTGGATTATTAGTAGTTGGGAGTAAAGTAAATATAGAAAGGTGTTTAAAAATAGGAGACAGGCTTGATGGCCACATGGTACAAGGTCATGTTGATCAAACTGCAAAGTGTGTTGATGTTAAAAAAGAAAATGGTTCCTATGTATATACTTTTAAGCACAAGGAATCCGATAATATGACGGTGGAGAAAGGTTCTGTTTGTGTAAATGGGATAAGCTTAACGGTTGTTAATTCCAAAGACACTTCTTTTTCAGTAGCCATTATTCCTTACACGCATGAGCATACTAATTTCCATGAGTTTAAAGATGGAACAGTAGTGAATATTGAATTTGATATTTTAGGAAAATATATTGCTAAGCAATTTATGAGGGACTTATAAAGTCTATTTTTTCAACTCAAATTCAGGTTCACATTCTTTGGTGAAAAAACGATAATTTATGCCTACGGTAAATTGTTGTTTTGAACCTACTTGAGTCCCGTTAAGGTGTTGGTATAAAGGAATTTCACTTGTTGCAAAAATTGTAATCCCATTCTGAGAATAACTAAGTTGTGGAATGAAAAACCATTTTTTACTTCCTGTAGATATTGGGTCAATACTATAGAAACCTAGTAAATCAATATTTTCAGCTGCTTGTATTTCACCAATTCTTTCGGCTTTTATTTGTGTAGTTACACCCCATTTTCTGAAAAATGTTTTAGATGCAAAAAAACCAACACTTGTATAATCTCCGAATTTAATACCTAATGAATTGAAACTTTTCTTAATATGTAAAGTGCTAACAAATAGTCGTAATTTTCTTTTTTGATATTCTCTATAGAAGAATGAATAGAACATAAAATCATTAGAACCGCTTGTTGTTTGTACCGTAGGTGGATTCATTTGATAAATATCATTTGCCGGATATCCAGGAGCCCAAGATGATTTAGGAATAGAAATAGAAGAGTCATTTGGTGCTCCTAAAGGTATTTTAATCCCAATCCCAAGTGCAATTTCTGTACGTTTAAAATTGGCATTCTTATTGTAAACACTATATCTAGGTAAAATAATCAAGTCACTTAATCCTGAAGCAGATGTCGTATCCACATTATGAGTCTCAATTAATGATTTTTTAAGGTAATAACCAGTTGCTATGGATAGAGTTAGTTTCTTACTAACTCCATAATCAGTTCTGAAAAATAGGTAATTACTATTAAGATTTTCAAAGAGTGGTGTGGATTTAACATCACCGGTGTAAAATTGATCAGATTGATTAAATTGGTAATTTAGTGAAATCTCCATTTGGTTTTCTTGCAAAACACCAGTTGCAGCCCCTCCTGCTATTGGGCTTCCTGCTCCTCCTGAACAACAGCCTTGTGCGTAAATGTTACTGTTAGCGAAAAGGGCTAGGATGCTAAATAATAATAAACGCATATACTTAATGATTAACTACAAATGGAATACTTTCTGAACTTGTTTCAGAAGTAACTTTTAGAAAATAGTTTCCATTGTTTAATGAACTAACATCAATAGATGTTGTCAATTCCTTTTCTTTAATAACTATTTTACCTAATACATCTATGATGCTAAAAGTTATTGTTTCTGACTGATCTTTAGTATATGAAACATTTAGTATATTGTTTACTGGGTTAGGGTATGATGAAAGTTGAAAGTTATTTTCCCACATCTGCTCAATTCCTAATGGAGCTAAAAGAGCGTCATTGATTGCAGTTTGTACGCCTGGAAAGGTAATCTTATTATCATTATTATTATAATAAATATGATGGTCACTACCCCCTAAAACTACCACTTTTGGCATACCATAAGTCCCATAATCATTCATCTTAATATCACTTGAAGAGAAAGTAGTACTCAATGGCATATTTTCGCTTATTGCCCAATTATTAATGGTTGCACATGCAGTGGTTCCATTATCGTCAGCCATATAAAAATGTACTCTTCCTGGATGACTTGTTGCAAATGTTTGTACAGCAGAATAAGCAGGAAGTCCGTATGTAGCGCATGACAAACATGGCATAACCCATGCAATAACAATTACATCCCCATTATCTAATTCATCAAATAAGTTGTGTGATGTTCCATTACAATCATTAGCTGTAAAATTTGTTGCAGTAGTTTGTGCGTAAGCAAATCCTAAAGTAGTTAGAATTGCTAGAATAATCATTAGGGTCTTTTTCATAAGTATAAATTTATTGTTCTCTTTCGTATTTGCAACAGTGGTGTAGGTTGTTATACACTTCATCTGTTGCTTTGTGTTTTTCAGTATCATAGCCAATGATAGCTATAGCCTGTTGTATTTTGTCATTATTTGTGATTGCAGGATTAAATTTTATTTTCATCTTTCCGCTTACAGCATTCCATTTTGCTGTTTTTACACCTTCAACTCCAGTTGCTGCTTTCTCAATTTTTGTTTTACACATATCACAATTTCCCGAAACTTGAAAGTTTACTTTCTCCCATTTAGGTTTTTGTGCAAAGGTTGTTAAACATACTAAGGTAAGGCAAACTAAGGTAAGGGCTTTTAAAATTTTCATCATGATTAAATTTTAGGTAAAGATACTAAATATAATTATGCTTTTGTTGAGTGAAAAATAGAATCTTATTTACTCAAGAGGGTAATTCTTATTACTTTTGTACAATGAGAAATAAAATACTGTTATTAGGTTCAGGAGAGTTAGGTAAGGAGGTTGTAATTGCTATGCAAAGATTAGGGCAATATGTAATTGCAGTGGACAATTATGAAAATGCTCCTGCAATGCAAGTTGCACATGAGTCTGAAATTATTAATATGTTGGATGGTCCTGAATTAGATAGAATAGTTGCCAAACACCAACCTGATTTTATAGTACCGGAAGTAGAATCGATTAGAACAGAACGTTTTTACGAATATGAAAAACAAGGATATACGGTAATCCCATCAGCAAAAGCGGCAAATTTTACCATGAACCGTAAAGCAATTCGTGATTTGGCCGCTATTGATTTAGGCGTAAAAACAGCTAAATATAAATACGCTAGTTCTTATGAGCAGCTAAAAGAAGGAGTAGAATTTACAGGAATGCCTTGTGTAGTAAAACCATTAATGTCAAGTTCAGGAAAAGGACAATCAGTAATTAAAACAGAGGCTGATATACAAAAAGCTTGGAATTATGCTCTTGAGGGTTCAAGAGGGGATTTGATGGAAGTAATTGTAGAGGCATTTATTGATTTTGATTATGAAATTACACTTTTAACGCTTACTCAAAATAATGGAAATACGCTTTTTTGTCCGCCAATAGGGCACAGGCAAGAAAGAGGAGATTATCAAGAAAGTTGGCAGCCAATGGCTATGGAGAATGTGCATTTAAAAGAGACAGAAGAAATAGCGAATAAAGTGACAAAGGCTCTTGGAGGTAGTGGAATGTGGGGAGTAGAATTTTTTATTGGAAAAGAAGGAGTTTATTTTTCTGAACTTTCACCAAGGCCACATGATACCGGAATGGTAACTTTGGCTGGAACACAAAATTTTACAGAATTTGAGTTACACGCTCGCGCGATTTTAGGAATACCAGTTTTGGACATACCGCTTGTAAGAAATGGTGCTTCAGCTGTAGTATTGGCAAATAAAGAAAATAATACTTTTCCTATTTTTACAGGCTTAGATGAAACAGCAGAATTTACGAATACGGATTTTAAGATTTTTGGGAAACCAAAAACACGACCCTACAGAAGAATGGCAGTTGCTTTAGCTTATGGAAATGAAGATACTTCAGTTTTAGTTGAGAAAGCCAAACACGTGGCTGCTAAAATAAAGGTGGATTAGTTTTGCAAACTAGCTTCTCCAAAGTAAAATTCTAAAACTTTTAATTTAAAAATATAATTGTATTTTGTTTTTATCATTTCAGATTGAGCTGCCTCATTCCTTTGTCCAGCTTGTAAAAAATTAAAGGTATTCATCCCACCATTATCAAATCTTTCTTTGGCATATTCGTAGGCTAATTTGCGAGCTGCTACTGTTTTTTCAGCTGCTTGGTACGCTTTTAATGAACCTTTTGCATCATTATAGGCTTGGTTAATGGTGTTTCTCAAATCCAATTTTACCTGTTCTAAAGCATAGTTAGATTTTTGGATATTAATTTTATTTCTTTTGATATTTGAATTGTTTGCCATTCCATTAAAAATAGGAATTGAAAGTTGCACCCCAAAGTTTTCGCCTGCATTAATATCCAATTGATTTGAAATAGAATTTGGATTATCAAATAATATTCTGGAACTATAAGAATAGTAACCGGTTATTTTTGGCAAGATACTTCCTTTAGAAATAGCTAAGTCTTTCTTGGCAATTTTCAGATTTGTTTTTGCCAATTTAACATCATTTCGTTTAGCTACAGCAGTTAAATATATGGTATTTACATTTGTATTCAGTATTGATGATTCAGGATTAGTTGCTGTTTCCTGTGCTATTTCAAAATTATCAATTTCAGAAATAAGCAATAATTGTGCCAGTGAAATTTTTGAAAGTTGATAGTTATTTTCGGCCACTACTACATTTTGTTCAATAGTAGCTACATTCGCTTCAATTTCTAGTACATCCCCTTTTGGAATAATTCCAGTTTTGAGGCGTTCCTGCGCAATGATTAATTCTTCATTAGCAATTGTTAATTGAGAATACTGCACTCCCAAACTCTCTCTGTTAAATAAAATTTGTAAATATGAATTTGCCACTAGTAAGGAAATATTTTCGGTCATATCTGCCAATTGATACTGGCTCGCTAAAATGCTGAGGTTAGCTCGGTATAATTGTTGAATATTCTGTAGACCATTGAATAAATCAATCCCCACATTAGCGTTCAATGAAGCTGAGGTTGTCGTCATATTTTCCAACAGCCCAGTAGTAATATTTTGGTTAAGCCCAACATTCCAAGAATGAGAAGATGCTAAATTTATGCTTGGTAAAAAGTTAGCAATAGCGGTTGTTTTGTTTAGGCTGGTACTTTTTAAATCTGCCTTAGATTGCTTAATAGATATATTTTTGTTGATCGCTCTTTCAATACATTCATTCAGTGTCCATTTTTTTTGTGCACTTAATTCTACCGAATAAAGAATAATTATTGCAGTAAAAATTATTGATTTCATTTTCGTTTTCATTTCTTAATTTGTTACGGTAACAGTAAAAGCATCTTTTTTAGGTTGCGTAATACTCCATATCTTGACTTTTTCATCTTTTTTTAGTCCTGATATTATTTCTACATTAATTCCATCTGCTAATCCTAAAACAATTTCTCTTCTTTCAAATTCTTGATCGCCAACTTCTATTTCTACATAAGGTTTTTTGGTTTCAAGATCATATTGTATGACCGCCTCATTTAAAGCATCTACTTCTTTTCTTTGAGCAGTTATTATTGAAGCATTTGCACTATATCCGGCTCTAACAAAATATTCGTCATCTAAGTATACATCAGCCTCTATTTTAAATTGTACGGCACCAGATTCTTCAACTCCCTTTGGTGCAATAAATTTTAATTTTGCTGGATAGTTTTTTTCTTCAATAGCTGCAAGGTTAATTATCATATCCATTTCTTGTTTCAGCTTACTAACCTCTCCTTCATCTACTTTCCCTTCAAATATCATGATATTTAAATCCGCAATTGTTGCAATAGTTGTTCCTTGATTAAATGTATTAGCTTGTATGACTTGATCACCTTTCTTAACTGGTATTTCTAATATTGTGCCTGTAATTGTAGCTCTAACATTTGTATTTGTAACGCTTGATCCATCTGAAGATCCTAATTTTATAATTTGAAGATCACTTTGAGCATTCTTTAAGTTTTGAAGTGATTGGTTATATTGAAGTTCAATATTATTATACTCCTGCTCTGAAATAATCTCTTTTAAGAATAAAGTTTTATTTCTTTTAAATTCTATTTCTGAATTGGTTAAAATAATTCTAGAACTCTTTACTCTTCCCTCAGCGCTGTTAAGAGTTTGTTCATTTGGTACAACTTTTATTTTTACTAGTAAGTCTCCGGCTTTAACCTTATCTCCTTCCTTTACTAGGATCTTGTCAATAATTCCAGCAATTTGAGGTTTTATTTCCACCTCATCTTCAGGCACTACCTTTCCAGTTGCAATTATTTTGTTTTCAATTGTAGCCTTCATCATCATAGTTGTTTCGAAAGGAACTAATGCTTTATTATTTGATGTTATAAAGAATATCGTAGCAAATACTATCCCAATGATTAGTAATATTATTGCAATTTTCTTGTAATTTTTCATAATTTTTATTTTTTATTCTTCTCTTAATGCTTCTATTGGTTTAATACTTATTGCTTTTTCTGCAGGAATAAATCCTATTAAAGTCCCTAATCCTACCATTAAAAATAGGGCGCCTAATATAAAGCTAATTGGAACTGTTGCATTTGTAAATGGTATTTCTGAGCCTTCAGTTGCTATATTAATGATGTATAATACAAATGCCCCAAGGATTATGCCTATTACACCTGCAATGATAGTTAAAAAGACAGATTCTAAAATAATCTGTTTTCTTATGTGATTTGGGCTAGCGCCAATAGCTCTCCTTATTCCTATTTCTTTTGTTCTTTCTTTAACGGAGATTAGTAATATATTTCCTATTCCAATAACTCCTGCCAGAATAGTTGCAATTCCTATAATTAATGACAGAAATGACATTCCTTTTGCAAAGCTAGTAATTCTTGTGAATAGAGCCCCAAGGTTAAAGCCACCTATCGCTTGTTTGTCGTCAGGATGAATTTTATGGATTTTCTTTAATTGTGTTCTTATTTTTTTTTCTACGGCTATAATATCAACATCATCAAATCCGGCAATTAGTAAAAACCCTACATAATCTCCAGTATTATAGATTCTCTTAAATGTTGAGAATGGAACATGAATATCTCCATCATCATCAAAACTCCCCCCTCCTTCATCTCTATATTTATGAATTCCGATAACTTTAAAGTAAATATTATTTATTTTAATAAAATTTCCAATTGGATTTATATTATCTTTAAATAATTCTTTTTGGGTCCTTTCCCCTATTACACATACTTTTCTACTCTGCCTAATATCTAGTTCATTAATAAACCTACCTCCTTCATAAATATCTTTTGTTGATATTGTTGTTAAAATAGGGAAGTCACCATAAATATTAAATGTTCCTGAACGTGTTCCTTTTACAACATTAGCTCCAGATGAACCGAAATTCCCTCTTTGAATTCTAGGAGCAATATATTGTATTTCAGGAATATTTTTTTTCAATTCTTCTACATCACTTAATTTTAAATCCCAATTTCTAGAAGTCTTAAATCCGGCATATGGAATGCTTGTGTTCTGCGACCAAATAAACAAGCTATTAGAAGAAATTCTTTCAAACTGTTTTTCGAAACCATTATCAACTCCTTTAGCTAGTCCAGAAAGTACAATGTATAAAAATATTCCCCATAGAACTCCAATAATAGTTATTATAGTTCTTATTTTATTTTGACTTATTGAGCCAAAAATTTCCTGCCAAGTGTCTTTATCAAATAATGAATTCATCTATTTATCTCTTAAGGCAATTATAGGTTTAATCTTAGCTGCTTTTCTTGCGGGTAGATATCCTGCCATGGCTCCAAAAAATATTAATATTACAGTTGCCCATATTGCATCCCCTGTGTCTATATATGGATTGGAAATAAAATATTTTGCTTCCAAATTATTTCCTATTAATTTTAGTACAATCATAGCAAAGATAAGACCTATATATCCAGAAATTGTTGTGATAAATATTGATTCATGTAAAATCATTGCTATAATGCTTTTAGGTGTAGCTCCAATTGCCTTTCTTATACCTATTTCTTTGGTTCTTTCTTTAACAACAAATACCATGATATTGCTAATTCCTATTATCCCAGCTATAAGAGTACCTATTCCAATAAATGAAACAACAATTTGTAGAAGCGAATCGAAATTTTTAGAATTTTCAAGTGCTTCCCCAGTATTGCTAACATAAACACCTCTATTGTCTTCAGGTGAAATAAATTTTTTCTTTTTTATAAAATCTTCTAATTTTCTTTCTAATTCCATTGATGCTGCGAAATCCATTTCTGGATTATATACGACAATCATCTGTTCAATTTTGTCATTATTTTTCTGTATTTCTTGCATTGCAGTATATGGGACATACAGAGTTCTTTCTTCTCTATCTCCACCTTCATCTTGAAATACACCTACTACTCTCCAGCTATGATTACTACCAAAAATATATTGACCAATAGGATTCTTGTCGTTAAATAAATCTTGAGCAACCAATCTTCCAATCACAACATGTTTTTTACGATTGGTAATGTCTCCTTCATTTAGATACCTCCCTTGCATAATTATAGTCATCTCTGCCTCTTTATGTCCAGGTGAAACAGCTCTAACTTGGTAATTATTTGATTTTTCTTTATATTTAATTTGAAAGTATCTTGTATTTCTAACAACTATATCTTTTATTTGATCTTTAAAATTTTCTTTTATTTCAATAAGATCCTGATTAGTAAACTCTATCGTTCTATTTGCGGTGTAGCCTTTGTATGGTAAAGAAGTCGAACTTGGGTATATTCTTATAGTATTGACCTTGTCATCAGTAAAATATTTTGCAAAACTATTTTGCAGACCATTCCCAAACCCAAATAGTATTACAAAAATAAAAATTCCCATAGCAACAGTAAAGCCAGAAAGAAATGTTCTGAGTTTATTTTTTTTAATTGTGTCAAAAATTTCTCTCCAACTATCTTTACTAAATATCATTTTTGTGTGTTAATATCTGTAATGATTACGCCATCTTTTAATGTAATTATCCTGTTGCACATATTAGCTATTTCATGTTCGTGTGTAACAACTAATATGGTTTTCCCCTCATTATTTATTTTTTTTATCAGACTCATTACTTCTTCGGAAGTTTGGGAGTCTAAAGCTCCTGTTGGCTCATCTGCTAGTAGTACTTTTGGTTGTGATGCTAATGCTCGAGCAATAGCCACTCTTTGTTTTTGACCACCAGATAGTTCACTAGGTAGGTGTCCTGCCCATTTGGATAATCCTACTTTTTTTAGATACTCATGTGCTATTTCTTGACGTTCTTTACTCCCCATTCCTTGATAATAAAGAGGAAGTGCTACATTTTCAACAGCAGTTTTATAGTTTATTAAATTAAAAGATTGAAAAACAAATCCCAGAAATTTATTTCGATATTTGGCTGCTTTTGTTTCATCAAGATCTTTTATGGGAATACTATCTAAATCGTATGATCCTGACTCATAGTTATCCAACATCCCAATAATATTTAAAAGTGTAGACTTTCCAGACCCAGAGGACCCCATAATAGCAACTAATTCGCCTTCATTAATTTTTAGGTCAATTCCTTTTAAAACATGCAAGGAATTTCCCCCCATTTGGTAGGATTTGTGAAGATTAGTTATGTTGATCATATAATTAATTTATTGAGTGCAAATGTACTCAAATATAGTGTTGTGTAAAAAACAGTATCGTAGAATCTTAGAGATCTAAAATTAAGGCCTTTTTCTTATTTACCTTATTATTAATTATTAGTATTGCAAAGTAACTAATAAAAGTATTGTAAAGTAACTGTTACCTTTTTGTTACTATTAAAAAAGTAGTAATATATAAGTAACTAATAAGAGAGAAGCTATGAATAATGAAAATAAATTTATTGTTCTTAATTAATTTGCTCCACCCAATCCCCATGCTCTTTGATAAGGTCAATCAAGGCAGTTACAGCCTTTTCCTCAGGGATATTTTTTTCCACCACGGCTTGTTCTTTATAAAGTGTAATCTTTCCTTTTCCAGTACCTACATATCCATAATCCGCATCAGCCATTTCTCCAGGCCCATTTACAATACATCCCATTATTCCAATTTTAAGACCTTTCAAATGACTTGTTTCTTTTCGGATTTTTGCTGTGGTTTCTTGAAGATCAAAAAGAGTCCTTCCACAGCTTGGGCATGAGATATATTCTGTTTTTGAAATACGAGTACGGCTAGCTTGTAATATTCCAAAAGCTAAAGAATTTATTGACTGGTACGAACCACAATTTTCTGCTGCAATAAATATTCCGTCTCCTAAACCATCTAGCAATAAAGCCCCAAAATCAGCACTTGCTGAAAGTTGTAATTGCTCTTGCGATAAATCGCTATAAGCTCTTCCAATAATAACAGGAGTTTGTACTTTATTTATCATTAGTTCTGCAAATAGTTTTCTTTGTTCTGCTAAGCCATTATCATTGTAAGTGTCTATCATCAAAACAGCTGTAGTATCTGTTCTTAACTTTGTATAAAGCTCCTCACTTAAATCAGAAAGACAAACATAAACGATATTCAGTTTTTCAGAAATTTCCGCTTCATCCAGATAATCATTTATCGTTAGAAAAGGAAATCCCTTTTTGTGTTCCTTCCACTTTTGATAATTGTAAATGACTCCTAAAGTTCCTGGTACTTCAAAATTCACATCATGATTACCTACAAAAACATAATCAGCAGCCATATCAGTAAGGTGCCATTTATCTAAAGGTACAGAGTAATTGTAGCCAAATGCAAAAAAACTGGCAGGAGTAATTTTTTCTTTTAAACAAAAGTCAGCCATTACTACAGGTACATTATTACTGCCTATATTTAAAACGTTAGATGTCTCTCTTTTTAGATAATCAAATGAATGAATCGGATTTTCTGTAATTTCTTCTATTTTTTCATGTCCTTCTACTTCATTAAAATGAGATAGTAATTGCTGTGCAACTGGCATTTCAAACTCAGGAGCTTCTGTTAATGAAACTCTTATTGTATCTCCAATTCCATCAGCCAAAAGAGTTCCTATTCCTACTGCTGATTTTATTCT
>Ga0307998_1000876_pt1 | contig 16650 bp, 14 predicted proteins | sample Davwhametageno37_FD_203147 | JGI IMG/M metagenome (GOLD analysis project Ga0307998, IMG submission 203147) | Marine microbial communities from Davis Island wharf, Antarctic Ocean - #37 | ecosystem: Environmental > Aquatic > Marine > Unclassified | place: Antarctic Ocean: Davis Island wharf... | reverse complement strand
GTTTTTATTAATATTCTCATACAAGCTAAAATCGGCAACTGTTCGTTCATTTCCAAAACTAATTTTTTCTATAATATTAATATTGTTTCTTTTTACATACGCTTTAAATCAAGGAGCATTCAAGCGATTCGAGGCTACAATAGATTACGACATATCAGATGAGAATAGTATGATGTATGCCACCGGGGGAAGGTGGACAGAGGTTACTGGGATTATAGATTATCATAACTCTAAACCATACAGGTGGTTTACAGGAGCAGGTTTTGGAGGAAGATATCTTTGGTTTCTCCCATTAGAAAATTCTTATGAGTTGAAACATTATGCCCATTTTTCGCCAGTATCGTATATTTTTATTTATGGAGCTCCTTTTATGATTATTTTATACACTTCTTTTTTATATTATTTTAAAAAAAGTCTTAAATATGTTCGAAACCCTTTTGTTATAATTTTTATTATTGGAATTTTTAGTTCATTTTTTGGAGCAAACTTATTTGTGGATATTAAATTATGGGTCTTTTGTGGAATTTTTTTATATATTTTAAAAAACCCGGATTCAGTTATTTCAAAGCTTAAAGTTTTTAAATAAAAAGTATATATACAACACTAATTAAATACTAATAATGAAAAAAATTTTATTAATTTTTGGAACTAGACCAGAAGCTATCAAGATGTGTCCTTTGGTTAAAGAATTTTACAAACATCAAAACTCTTTTGATACTAAAGTGTGCGTAACAGCTCAACATAGAGAAATGCTTGATCAAGTGTTATCTTTCTTTGAGATTATTCCCGATTATGATCTTGATTTAATGAAGCATGATCAAAATCTATATGGGCTAACTGCTACAATTATTGAATCATTAAAACCAATTCTAGAGGATTTTACTCCTGATTATGTATTTGTTCATGGTGATACTACTACTACAATGGCAGGTTCTATTGCTAGTTTTTATTCTGGTGCCAAAGTATGTCATGTGGAAGCGGGATTAAGAACAAATAATAAGTTATCTCCTTTTCCAGAAGAAATAAATCGTCAAATTACTGGTAGAATTTGTGATTATCATTTTTCTCCTACAGAAACTTCAAAAAACAATCTAATAAAAGAAAATATCTCTGAGCGTTCAATATTAGTCACTGGTAATACGGTAATTGATGCTTTGATTGAATCTGTTAAAAAAGTTAATGAAAACCCTAGTCTATTAGTTCACAATCTCTCAAAAAAAATAGGAAATCAAGAGGTAGTTTTAGTCACAGGACATCGAAGAGAGAATCATGGAGGTGGTTTTGAAAGGATTTGTAAAGCTTTAAAACGGATTGCTGAAGATGATATAAATCGGTTGATTATTTATCCTGTTCATTTGAATCCAAAAGTTCAAGAGCCGGTTAACAGAATCTTATCAGGCGTTAATAATGTAATTTTAATAGACCCTTTGGCGTATCAAGATTTTATTTGGTTAATGAATCGATCCAAGATCATTATCACTGATAGTGGAGGTATTCAAGAGGAAGCCCCAAGTTTGGGGAAACCTGTATTAGTTATGAGAGATACCACTGAAAGACCAGAGGCTGTAGAAGCAGGAACTGTTTTATTAGTAGGGACAAATGAAAAATTGATTGTTTCAAAAGCATTGGACTTATTAAACAACCAGGACAACTTTGTTGAAATGTCAAAGCTTCACAATCCATATGGAGACGGGTTGGCATCAAAAAGAATTGTAGACTTTATTAAAAATATAAAACAATGAATCTAAAAGTAGTTACCATCGGTTTAGGATATATTGGATTGCCAACCTCAGCATTAATAGCTTCGCACGGAACGAATGTTTTAGGTGTTGATATTAACCAAAGTGTTGTTGACACCATTAATCAAGGGAAAATACACATTGTGGAGCCTGACTTAGATGAGATTGTTTCAAAAGTAGTTTCAAATGGCTTTTTTAAAGCCTCAACTAAACCAAGTTCAGCAGATGTATATCTGATAGTAGTACCGACTCCTTTTAAGGGGAATCACGAGCCAGATATTTCATTTGTAGAGGTCGCAACAAAGGGAATTATTCCATTGTTGAAAAAAGGAGATTTGTATATTATTGAATCTACTTCACCAATAGGAACTACTGAGAAAATGCAAAAATTAATATTTGCAACAAGACCTGAGCTGGAAGGAGCTATTCATATTGCCTATTGCCCGGAAAGAGTATTACCAGGAAACGTAATGTATGAACTCGTTGAAAACGACCGTGTTATAGGAGGTGTCGATGAGCCTTCTACTCAAAAAGCGATCTCATTTTACAGAAAGTATGTAAAAGGTGAGTTGTATGGAACGAATGCTCGTACTGCTGAGATGTGCAAATTAGTAGAAAACTCTTCTCGAGATGTTCAAATAGCTTTTGCTAACGAACTCTCTTTAATATGTGATAAGGCTGATATTAACGTATGGGAGTTAATCAACCTTGCAAATAAACACCCAAGAGTAAATATTCTACAACCAGGTTGTGGAGTAGGTGGACATTGTATTGCCGTGGACCCTTATTTTATTGTTTCTGATTACCCAATGGAATCAAAGATTATTGGAACAGCAAGAGAAGTGAATAATTATAAATCTTTTTGGTGTGCTGAAAAAATTCAAAATGAGAAACTTCAATTTGAATTAAAATATGGAAGAAAGCCAAAAACAGCTTTAATGGGTTTAGCGTTTAAACCAGATATTGATGATCTAAGAGAGTCTCCAGCAAAATATATTGCACAAAAAGTTTTACAAAATTCAAACAATGATGAACATTTTATTGTAGAACCTAACATAGATGTTCATTCAGTTTATAAATTAACAGATTTTAAATTAGCTATTGAAAAAGCTGATATTATAGTTTTCTTGGTAGCTCACAAAGAGTTTAAAGAAATAAACATAAATAGCAGTAAATCCGTTTTAGATTTCTGTGGTATTAATGAAGATGTTAAATAATAAATAAAAAAATCTAACTATTCTTTAAAAATTTAAATGGCAGATGTGTGGTATTATAGGATATTACGGAAATAATGTTTCAAAGTTTATTGAAAAACCAAGACTTAATTTAATAGACCATAGAGGTCCGGATAATCAAGATCATATTCAAGGAGAAAATTACTTTTTAGGTCATACAAGATTATCAATACAGGATACTTCTGAATTAGCAAATCAACCTATTTTTTCTAATGATAGGTCTTTTGTTTTGATTTTTAATGGCGAAATTTATAATCATAAAGAATTAAGAAAAAATTTTCTTTCAGAGTTAGATTTTAAATCAACTGGAGATACAGAAACACTTTTGGAGGGACTAATTAAATATGGAACCGATTTTATAAATAAATTAAATGGAATTTTTGCTCTTTCATTTTTTAATATAAAAACAGGAGATATAATTATATCAAAAGATCATTTTGGTGTCAAACCTTTATATTATCACTTAAATGATCATGAAGTTTATTTTTCGTCTGAATTAAAATCTATATGCTCTTTTAATGAAGGAGAAAAATCAATTGATAAATCAGCCTTGAAAAATTATATCAACTTTTTATGGTCACCGGGTGAAAAAACTCCGTTTAATGAATTTAATAAATTATTACCTGGCACATATTTAAAAGGTAATATTAGTGACATTAAAAATTTTCAGACTAAAAGGTATTACACTGTTCCTTTTAATGGAAAATATCTAACTGAAGACTCTGAATTGGATTTAATAAATAAATTAGAAAAACATTTATTAAAAGCCGTTGAAAGGCAAATGCTTTCTGATGTTCCTTTGGGTTTTTTCTTGTCTGGTGGTTTAGATTCTAGTATTTTAGTTGCTATGGCTCGGAAATTAAACCCAGAAAAGGAGATTAACTGTTATACTATTCGTGTTGACTCTACTGATGGATTTACAGATGACTTATCCTATGCAAAAAAAGTAGCAGAATATTTAAAAGTAAATTTAACTATTGTTAATGCAAAAACTGATATATTAAAAAGTTTTGATAAAGTTATTTATCATCTAGATGAACCTCAAGCTGATCCAGCTCCAATAAATGTATACAACATATGTAGAGCTGCAAGAAAAGATGGCATAAAAGTATTGATAGGAGGTACAGCAGGAGATGATATTCTATCAGGGTACAGAAGACATCAAGCATTAAGTTTCGAGTCCACTATTGATAATATTCCCAGATTTTTACGGAAATCAATTAAAAATTTATCTTTAAAATTTAATGGGAAAGGCTCATTTATTAGAAGGCTTAAAAAATTATCTGCAAATATAGAGAAATCAAAAGAAGAGAGAATGATGGGGTATTTTAGTTGGATAGATCAGACTATTCTTCGAAACCTTTTTCTTGAACCAAATGATTATAATTGTTTTAATTATTTTGAAGATTTAAATAAACTTATTCCCAACGAAAATTCTGATTTAAATAGAATGTTATTTTGGGAGATAAATACTTTTCTTACCGACCATAACCTTAATTATACTGACAAGTTGAGTATGGCTGTTGGAGTTGAAGTAAGAGTGCCATTTTTAGATACAGAACTTGTCGAATTTTCAACTAATATTCCTTCATATTACAAACTTAAAGGGAATGAAACTAAATATTTATTAAAAAAGGTAGCAGAAAAATATCTACCTAAAGAAATTATTTATAGACCTAAAACTGGTTTTGGCGCTCCAGTAAGGGATTGGATCCTTAATGATATGGATGATTTAATTAATGAATATTTAAGTAAAGAAACAATTATTAAAAGAGGCATTTTTAATTTTGACAACGTAGCAAATTTAATTGAAGATAATAAAAAAGGAGTAATAGATGCATCCTATTCAATTTGGTCTTTATTGGCTATTGAATCATGGATGAGACAATTTTATGATAATAAATAATAATGAAACAAATAATACAATCTTTTAAAACAGGAATTACAGAACTTGCAGAATTACCGTCACCAAAAGTAAAATCAGGTCAATTATTAATTCAAACGACTCGAAGTTTAGTTTCTTTAGGGACAGAAAAAATGCTTGTTGAATTCGGCAAAGCTTCATTAATTCAGAAAGCCAAACAGCAGCCAGACAAAGTTAAGATGGTGTTAGACAAGATAAAGACTGAAGGTCTTATGCCGACTCTAGAAACTGTTTTTAATAAGCTCGAACAACCTCTTCCATTAGGATATTGTAATGTAGGTAAAGTAATTGAAGTTGGTGCGGGTGTTACTGATTTTTACGTTGGAGATAGAGTAGCATCTAATGGACAACATGCAGAATTCGTTTCAATACCTCAAAACTTGGCTGTACATATACCAGACAATATTTCTGATGATGAAGCTGTCTTTACTGTAATAGGTTCTATTGGTTTACAAGGTATCCGTTTAATAAATCCAACAATGGGTGAAACTATTGTAGTAATTGGATTGGGCTTAATAGGTTTACTTGCAGCTGAAATGTTAGTAGCTAACGGATGTAAGGTTATCGGATACGATTTAGATGATGCTAAAGTAGAAATTGCGAAAACAAAAGGAATAATAGCTTTTAACCCCTTAAAAGGAAATGATCCAGTTAAGTTCGTAAATAATGAGACCAATAATGTTGGTGCCGATGCAGTATTAATAACTGCATCAACAAAATCAAATGATATTATATCTCAAGCGGCTCACATGAGTAGAAGAAGAGGTCGAATTGTATTAGTTGGTGTAATTGGATTAGACATTTCAAGAGCAGATTTTTATGAAAAAGAATTGAGTTTTCAAGTTTCTTGCTCATATGGTCCTGGACGTTATGATGATGATTATGAGTTTAAGGGTATTGATTACCCCTTACCATATGTGCGTTGGACTGAAAAGAGAAATTTTGAAACTATTTTACAGTTAATTTCTTCAGGAAAATTAGTGGTGAAAGAGTTAATTACAGAGGTCATTCCCTTGGAGGATTTTAATACGATATACGGCGATATTGGTAATTCTAAATCAATAGCCTCTATTTTTAAATACAAAGAAAGTAATACACCAAAATATTCAATAGTTGTAAATGAAAAAGAGCCAATATTTACAAAAGGAGGAATAGGAATAGTTGGTGCAGGTAATTTCACAAAGATGACAATGCTGCCAGCTCTAAAAAACACAAAAGCAAATATTAAACATATAGTATCTTCTGGAGGTGTCAGTGGAACTGCTCTAGCGAAAAAATATAATATATCAAAAAGCACTACAGATTATGAATTAGTTTTAGACGACAAAGAAGTTGATTTAATAATGATTACTACCCGTCATAACTTACATGCAGAAATGGTAATTAAAGCTTTGAATAAAGGGAAACATGTTTTTGTAGAAAAACCTTTAGCCCTCAATAGTAAGGAGCTAAAGGCAATAGAAGAATCATACAAAAATAGTAATGGGTCATTAATGATCGGTTTTAACCGTCGTTTCTCACCACACCTGCAAAATATAAAATCTTTAGTAGGTGATGCACCAATGAATATAGTTGCAACTATGAACGCAGGAAATATTCCTCCAGATGTTTGGGTGCATGATATGCTTATTGGAGGTGGAAGGATTGTTGGCGAGGCTTGTCATTATTTAGATCTTATGATATTTTTATCAGGAAGTAAAATAAAATCAGTTTGCATGAATGCTATGGGAGAAAACCCATCAGAAAATACAGATAATGCTTCTATTTTAGTCAAAATGCAAAATGGATCTTCTGGGGTTGTAAACTATTTTGCTAACGGAGCAAAGTCTTATTCAAAAGAACGTTTGGAAGTGTTTTCACAAGAGAAAGTTTTAATTATGGATAATTTTATTAAAACTTCAGGTTATGGAGTTAAAGGATTCTCTAAATTAAAAACAAAGTTAGATAAAGGTCATAAAGCACAATTCTCTCAAATTATTGAAAAGATTAATAAAGGCTCTGTCCAATTAATCCCGTATGATGAATTAATAAATGTGACCAAAGCTAGTTTAGCGGCGATAGAAAGTTTAAAACAGGGTTCTTGGGTATCAGTTGAATAATTTTAGCTTATAAATAGAATAATGTTAAAAAAATTAAAAAGAATAACAAACCTTATTTCCAATATGGGAATGAGTTATGTTTTTTTTAGAATTTATTATCAAGTTAAAACTAAACTCGGATTGCAAAAAAAGATTTTTCCAACAAATCCTGAGTTTAAAAAACACATTTCTTTCCAAGATTGGAAAGAAAACTTACCTATATTTTTTTTCTTTGGAAAAAATATCAAGGGACTAAAGAAAAATCCAACAGAAGATTTAAAAATTAACTTAGAAGACCTAAAAAAAGGTGTTTACACATTCTTTAATAAAACTAAAATTAATTTAGGTGTAGATTTTGATTGGGTGACAAACCCATCTACAAATCATAAATACGACATAAATAAACATTGGTCAGAGATTAATGATTTATCTTTTGAAGCAGGAGATATAAAATATGTTTGGGAAAAATCACGTTTTTCTTTTTTGTATGATGTTATACGTTACGATTATCATTTTGATGATGACCAATCTCAATTTGTATTTCAACAAATTAAAAACTTCATAAACAAAAATCCAATAAACCAAGGGCCAAATTATAAGTGTAGTCAAGAAATTAGCTTAAGAGTTCTTAATTGGATGTTTGCTTTGTACTATTACAAAGATTCAAAATATTTAACTGAAACGTTATTTGATGAAATAATAGATTCTGTGTATTGGCAAATACATCATGTATATAAAAATATTCATTTTTCAAGAATTTCAGTAAGAAATAATCATGCAATAACAGAAACATTAATGTTGTATTTGTCAGGTAAATTATTTCCGTTTTTACCAAATGTGAAAAATTGGAGTGAAAAAGGGAAGAAATGGTTTGAGCAGGAAATTGCATACCAAATTTATGAAGATGGTACTTTTTTGCAATTCTCTATGAACTACCATAGAGTTGTTATCCAATTGCTGACTTGGGGTATACAACTGGCAAAACTAAACGGAGATACATTTGATAATGTAGTGTATGAACGGGCGCGAAAATCCCTCGATTTTCTTGATGCTTGTTCAGACCCGATGACTGGGGAATTACCAAACTATGGTTCTAATGATGGCGCATTATTCTTTAAACTTACAAACGATGATTATAGAGTTTACAGGTCACAATTAGATGATTTAAGAAGTGTTTTAAGTAATTATTCTTCAAAAAAACATGAAAGTATTTTTTGGTATGGCGTTAATTACTCATCTGATAAACCTGTAGCCATTAATAAGGTAAATGAATTTAATAAAGGAGGATACTTCATCATTCAAGAAAATAATACTAAAACTTTTATTAGATGTGGTTCGTACAATGATCGTCCATCTCAGTCAGATAATCTTCATCTAGATATTTGGGTTAATGGAGTAAACTACTTGAGAGATAATGGATCATTTAAATATAATACAAAAGTTGATTATTTAAATTATTTCACAGGAACAGAAGGGCATAATACTGTTAGTGTTGAAGGGGAGAATCAAATGAAAAAAGGCAGCCGTTTTATATGGTACTATTGGGTTAAAGAATCTAAAGCTAGCCTAAAAAAAACTCATAATTATTATGAATTTAATGGATATATTAAAGCATTTAAGCACATCAGGAAAAATATAATTCACAATAGAATAGTAAAAAAATATTTCTCTGAAAATGTTTGGGAAATTACTGACATAATCTCAAATACAAAATCTTTATATATTTATCAATATTGGCATTTAAATCCAGATTTTTTAGATCAAGTAGATATAACTACAATGGATGAAAAAGGAAATTTACTATCTCCATTGATAGAAGAAAAATGGTATTCAAGTTATTATGGAATTAAGGAAAAATCTATCCGCATTACTTACAAAACCAAAGGGAATAAATTTACAACCAAAATTAATATTTTTGACAAATGAAAATACTTTTAATTCATCAATATTTTTTAGAGAAAAATGATAGTGGAGGATCTCGTTTTAATGAAATGACAAATTTTTGGGCAGCACAAGGTCATGAAGTAACTGTCTTGTCAGGAATGGTTCATTATGCAACTGGAAAAAAGGAGGATAAATATAAAGGGAAGTTTTTTTATAAAGATTTAGAATTCTATAAAGGAGTAGATGTTTTTAGGTGTCATGTTTCTGAAAGTTATAATTCAAGTTTTTTAGGAAGACTTTGGGCCTACTTTTCCTTTGTGTTTTCTAGTACTTATGCAGGGTTATTTAAAGTTAAAGGTGATTTTGACATAATCTTGGTAACCTCACCACCCCTTTTCATAGGAATAACGGCAATTATACTGTCTAAATTTAAAAGGGTACCTTTTGTTTTTGAAATTCGTGATCTTTGGCCAGAATCAGCGATAGATACTGGAGTATTGACTAATAACATAATCATTAAATTAGCATTTTGGTTTGAAAGTTATATATATAAACGTGCTAAAATGATTAATGTGTTAACGCCAGCCTTTAGAGATAAATTAATTAAATTTAAGAATGTTCCAAAAGAAAAGATAATATTCATATCCAACGGGTCTGACTTTTCATTAGCTGAAGATCTTCAAAAAAACTCGACATTTAACGCACTAGAATTTAAGAAGGAATTAGGTTTTGAAAATAAATTTGTAATTACATATGTTGGTGCTCATGGTGTAGCTAACCATTTGATACAATTAATAGATGCTGCTGAAAAACTAAAAGAAACTAAAGTGATTTTTCAATTTATTGGAGCAGGAATGCGAAAAAAAGATTTAATAAATGAGGTGAATAAAAGAAAACTAAATAATGTTATTTTTAGAGAACCTGTTTCTAAAAAAGAAGTCTTTAAATATATTCTTGCATCGGATGTAGGCGCTTCAGTATTAAAAAAGGTTGATACTTTTAAAACTATCTATTCAAATAAGACATTTGATTATATGTCTTGTAAAAAACCTATTCTTTTAGCTATCGACGGGGTTTCTAGAAAGTTAATAGAGGAATCTGAAAGCGGCATCTATGTTGAACCTGAAAATATAGAATCAATTATTAACGGAATTAAGGTTCTGTTAAGTAAGGGTGATAAAGAGCTAATACTTATGGGTAAGGCAGGATATGAATATGCAAAAAAAAATTTTGATAGAGAATTTCTGGCAAAAAAATATTTAAATAAAATTTCTGAAATAAAAAACTATGATCAATAACAACAATAATAAAATATAATTATGGAATTAGAAAATAAAATTATTAAATTTTTAGAAGAATTTTTAAAAGAAGAATTAGAAGAAACAATTGAACTATCTATGGATTCAAAGCTTTTTGGAGGTGGAGGTCCATTAGATTCAATGGCGTTAGTCAATCTAATTGTTGATTTAGAGGAGCTTATTCAAGATGATTATGGTAAAACGATTACGCTAGCAGATGAAAAGGCTATGTCTAGAAGAACAAGCCCATTTTCTAGAGTTAAAAACTTAATTGACTATATTCGCGAAAAATTAAATTCTAATAATGAGGAGTAAAATTTTTTTAATAACAGGTGATAGAAAGGGTATCGGCAGAAGCTTGTCAGAATATTATTTATCACAAGGAAATATTGTAATTGGTTGCAGTCGTAGTGGATCAGATTTGAATCAGAATAACTATGAACATTTAATATGTGATGTTGGAGATGAAAAATCTGTAAAATCGTTAATCTTACACATCCGAAAAAAATATAAGAGTATAGATGTTTTAATAAACAATGCAGGAATGGCTTCTATGAATCATATCCTAACAACTCCTGTAATTACATTTGATAAACTTGTCCACACAAATTTAAAAGGGACTTTTTTGTTCATAAGAGAAGGGTCAAAGATTATGAGAAAGAAAGGGGGTAGTATTATAAATTTTTCCACAGTTGCTTCTCCATTAAATCTAGAAGGTGAAGCTATTTATGCAAGTTCCAAGGCTGCTATTGAAAAATTAAGCAAAATATCTGCACACGAGCTAAGTCATTATGGTATCAGAGTTAACTGTGTAGGTCCAACTCCAGTTTATACTGATTTAATAAAGGCTGTCCCAAAAAATAAAATTGAGGAATTACTCTCTAGACAGGCAATTAAAAGATTAGGCACTTTTGACGATGTGAAAAACGTTATTGATTTCTTTTGTTCTGATTCTAGTAATTTTATAACTGGACAAATAATTTACTTAGGTGGTATTTAATATGATAGATTTATTTTTAAAAAAAATCAGAGAAGTAAAACCCCAAAAAAAGGCTATAATTTTGAATAATGAAGAATTGTCTTATTCTGATCTTAACACTAAAATTAATGAATTATACTTATTAATTTCAAAATCATTTGCTGAAAAAAAAGTTGTGGTTATCTCTGGAGATTATTCTCTTAATTCAATAGCACTAGTTTTTGCTCTTAGTCAGCATAAGTGTGTATTCATTCCGATAATTTCTGATAAGGAAAGTGAGATTTTAAAAAGAATTGAGGTATCTAAGCCAGATTACTTAATAGACTCTTCAACTCTTTCTATTACAAATGTAAAGAATAATGATTCAGTAAATAACGCCTATTATTTAGACTTATTTAAGTCGAGTAAATCAGGGTTAGTTTTGTTTAGCAGTGGTAGTACTGGTAATCCAAAAGCTATGGTTCACGATTTTGATAATCTTTTAGGATCCTATTTAGGTGTAAACACTAAAAATTTAATTTTTTTGGTATTTCTTATGTTCGATCATATTGGAGGTCTAAATACCATGTTAAATATTTTATCAATGGGTTCAACAATGGTTATTCCAGAAAAAAGAGACCCTGAATTAATTGCTGCACTAATTCAAAAATATAAAGTAAATATTCTTCCTGCATCTCCAACTTTCCTCAATTTAATGAATATTGGAGGGATATTTGAAAGTCACGATTTATCATCATTAAAACTCGTTACATATGGAACTGAACCAATGTCAGAAAATCTATTAAGTAATTTAAAATCAAAATTACCAAAGGCTAGATTGATACAAACATTTGGAACTAGCGAGACTGGTATTATAAAAACAAAAAGCAAATCCTCATCTAGTTTATTAATAAAATTTGAAGATCAAGATCAAAAAGTTAAAATAGTTAATAATGAACTTTGGATTAAAAGTAAAACAAGAGTATTGGGGTATATAAATCATAATAATGATGCTTTAACTAACGATGGTTGGTTTAAAACAGGGGATTTGGTCGAGGAGAAAGATAATGGTTATTATAGAATATTCGGAAGAAAAAGTAAAATCATAAATGTTGGTGGTGAAAAAGTTTTGCCTATCGAAGTTGAAAATACAATTTTAGAGCTTAATTTTATTTTAGACTGTACAGCATATGCAAAAGACAATCTAATTACTGGTCAAGTTGTTGCTGTTAAGGTGGTCGTCAAATCATTGGATATAGATATTAAACAATTAAAAAAGAGTATAAAATTATACTGTAAGAAAAATTTAGAAAGGTATAAAGTTCCTGCAGAAATAATAATATCAGATAAAATTAATTATTCATCAAGATTCAAAAAAACTTTAGAATAATAACTCAAAATTAAAATATAATAGTATGATTCATGTTCTTGGTAACGGTGATTTATCTAAAGAGTTTATATCTTTTTCTGATTTTGACTCTAAAAATGTTAAAATCTATGATTCTAGTAATTTTTCTAAATCAGAATTTAGTGAAAAGGATTTTATAAATAGTATTTATAAAGATGACAAAGTTTTTATTACAATATCTGATCCCCATATTAGAAAGAAAGTCTTTCAATATATAATAAGTATAGGTTTAACACCAGATACATACATACATCCTAGTGTAATTATAGGGCAAAGAACTAAAATTGGAGTAGGTTGTATAATTCAGCCAAATACAATTATTTCTAATGATGTGCTTATTAAAAACTCTGTTTTTATAAATTGTAACACATTTATTGGTCATGATGTAATAGTTGGTAATTATTGTTCTTTTATGGTAAATGTAAATACTGGAGGACATTGTAAAATAGATGAATGTGTCCTTTTAGGAACAGGAGTGATTTTATTACCTAAAGTTAAAATTTTATCGAACATGAAAATTGGCATTGGTTCAGTTGTTACAAGAGACATAGTGAAACAAGGTTCTTATTTTGGAAACCCTGCAAAATTAATATTTTAAAAACATATATTATGATACCTTTATCAATACCACATATTTCTGGAAATGAGTGGAGATATGTTAAAGATTGCTTGGATACCGGATGGATTTCTTCTGCTGGACAATATGTTAATAAATTTGAAGAAGCTATTAAAAATTACACTGGAGTAAAATATGCTACAGCTTGTATGAACGGGACAGCTGGTTTACAGGTTTCATTAAACCTTGCTGGAGTTTCTTCTAATGACATAGTTATAGCACCAAACTTAACATTCGTAGCTACATTAAATGCTATTTCATATTCAGGAGCAGAAATTGCTTTAATAGATGTTTATGAAGATTCTTGGCAAATGGATGTTGATTTACTTCAAAGGTGGTTAGAAAATAATACGATCACCAAATTTGTTAATGAGAAACCGATAACAACAGAAATAACTTCTGGAAAAAAAATCGGCGCAATAATGCCTGTGTATGTGTTAGGGGGATTTGTTGATGTGGATAAATTAGTAGATGTAAGTTCTACTTATGGGATCCCTTTAATAGAAGATAGTACAGAAGCACTAGGTAGTTTTAAAAATGGAAAGCATGCAGGAACTTATGGTTTAACTGGCGTTTTAAGTTTTAATGGGAATAAAATAATATCAACTGGTGGTGGAGGAATGATTTTAACTAATGATAAAGATATTGCCAACAGGGCAAAACACATTACAACAACCGCCAAAACAGATCCGTTAGATTATTTTCATGATGAAGTAGGATATAATTACCGTTTAGTAAATGTGCTAGCTGCAATTGGAGTTGCGCAAATGGAGAATTTTGAAAGTATCTTGAAAAGAAAAAATGAGATTGATGAACTTTATAGAAAAGAATTAAAAGGAATTGGAGATATTAAGTTTCAAGAGAATGACCCTAATTCAGATCCGAATTGTTGGTTATTTACATTTCGTACAAAAAAAATGAGAGAGTTGTTAAATCATCTAAATAGTAATGAAATTCAAAGTAGACCATTCTGGACACCTATGAATAATCTTCCTATGTATATGGATTTGACCTACATTACTAAAAAAGATATTTCAAATAAAATCTTTAAAGAATGTATTAGTATTCCATCTTCATCTAATTTAACAGTAGATGATCAATATAAAGTTATATCAGAAATTAAAAACTTTTATAAATAATGATGCTACCTAATATTTCAGAATTTATTAAACGTTATGTAACGAAAAGAGGAAAGAGCTTTTTCGAAAATGATTTAATAAATAGCAAAGAAAAATTAACTAAAGAAATTAAAGGGAAATCGATTCTAGTCATTGGAGGAGCAGGTACGATTGGTTCTTCTTACATTAAGGCAGCACTTAAATATAATCCCGATGAATTAATCGTTGTAGACACTAACGAAAATGGGTTAACAGAGTTAACAAGAACATTAAGGAGTAACCCAAATATTAATGTTCCAGAAAATTATTTGACATATCCCATGTCCTTTAATTCTGATGTCTTTTATAAAATGTTAAAAAAGCATGGATCTTTTGATATTGTAGCAAATTTTGCTGCGCACAAACATGTTAGAAGTGAAAAGGATTCTTTTTCTATTGAGGCTATGGTAAAGAATAATGTGTTAGATGCGAAGAAATTATTAGATTACTTGAAAAGAAATAAGCCATCTCATTTTTTCTGCGTATCAACCGATAAGGCTGCTAATCCGGTTAACGTAATGGGGGGATCAAAGAAAATGATGGAGAATGTTATTATGTCGTATTCTAAAGATTTGAAAATTACAACAGCTCGATTTGCTAATGTGGCTTTTTCAAACGGGTCATTACTTTATGGCTATATAGAAAGACTACTTCAAAGACAACCAATTTCATGCCCATCTGATGTAAAACGTTTTTTTGTATCGCCAGAAGAAAGTGGGGAAATTTGTTTATTGACAACTATATTGGGTAATAGTGGAGATATTTATTTTCCAAAGTTAAATGAAAAACAATTGGTTAATTTTAAATCAATAACAGAGGATTTCTTTAAATATTTAGATAAAGACATTAAGATTTGTAAAAGTGAAAAAGAAGCCAAAGAAATAGCTTTAAATCTATCAGATAACTCGTCATATCCAGTTTATTTTTTCAAAACAGATACTAGTGGCGAAAAGTTATTTGAAGAGTTTTATACTTCTGAAGATGAAGTAAACTTTAATCTTTACGAATCGATAGGAGTTGTAACGAATTCATTAAAACCGTCTTTTACTGAAATGGAAGTAACGATTAAAGAAATTGAAACTCTTTTTAAACGAGAATCCTATAATAAAGAATATATTATAAAAATAATGAATAAAATTTTACCAAATTTCAATCATATTGAAACAGGTAAAAGCTTAGATCAAAAAATGTAAATAATGTATTATCTATTAAAAAGGACTTTTGACATTTTAACCTCTGGAATAGCTATTGTAATTTTAAGTCCTTTACTTATTCCAGTAATTATCGGATTGAAATTGACTGGTGAAGGTTATATATTGTATAAACAAGAGCGTATAGGATATAAAAATAAACCTTTTTTAATTTTGAAATTCGCAACCATGCTTAAAGACAGTCCTAATTTGCCTGGAGGTATAATGACCACAAAAAAAGATCCTAGAATTACTCCAATGGGTGGTTTTCTAAGAAAGTCGAAAATTAATGAACTCCCCCAGTTATTTAATATCTTTTTTGGTTACATGAGTGTTGTAGGTCCAAGACCCGTTATGAAAATCAGTTTTGAAGCTTATCCAAATGAAATTCAAAAAGTGATCTACAATGTGAAGCCTGGATTAACAGGAATTGGTTCTATTATTTTCAGGGATGAAGAAGAGTTAATATCAGAAGTGAAAAATAATGATGGTGATCTTTGGGAGTTCTATAAAAGAAAAATTTATCCTCTTAAAGGCGAATTAGAGATGTGGTATCAGAATCATAAATCATTTATTTTAGATATGAAACTCATATTTTTAACTGCTTGGGTAATTTTTGTTCCTACTTCAAAATTGCATGAAAAACTGTTTAAAGATTTACCTAAACGAAGTTTTTAATAAAATATAAATTATGCCATTCGATCCAAACTCAGCTAAGAAAGCAGGTAAGCAATCCAAAAGAAAACCTGCTAAAAAAGAAGAGCCTTCCATCAAAGAAAAGATGGAAATGCTCTATGAAAAAGTGTTGGATGATTTTGCTTATAAATCAAGAAAAACTTACCAAAACAGAGCGGGTAAAAGTTTTTGTCACCCTTTCTAGTTATATCTTCCCAAAAACAAAGTCTGTACGAGACAAATTCACCCTAGAAAAATTAAAAGAGAAAGATCTCTTTAATCAAGACCCATATCCTACAAGGTAATATCTTTCGAGTAAAACAAATATCAATTGAATTATTGTAAAACGTCAGCTGTATAGTGTCAGACCAATGTGGACTCTTAATTCCAAATAGCTAAGAGATAGTTTTCTATTATTTTTAACCATTAAATAGTAATAGAATGACAAAGAAACAGAGTACCACAAGTATCATTAAAGATACTAAAAG
>Ga0307998_1000872_pt1 | contig 16727 bp, 15 predicted proteins | sample Davwhametageno37_FD_203147 | JGI IMG/M metagenome (GOLD analysis project Ga0307998, IMG submission 203147) | Marine microbial communities from Davis Island wharf, Antarctic Ocean - #37 | ecosystem: Environmental > Aquatic > Marine > Unclassified | place: Antarctic Ocean: Davis Island wharf... | reverse complement strand
CTGCTGACCTATCTACCTTAGTTGGATCTTTACCAGAAAAAGCTCCACCACCATGTGGTGCTGCTCCACCATAAGTATCAACAATAATTTTTCTACCAGTTAAACCACAATCTCCATCTGGCCCACCTATTACAAAATTTCCTGTTGGATTTACATAAAATTCTTTTTCATCAAAATCTTTTAAAAAATTTTCTGGAATCGATTTAAGCATATAAGGTGTTAATAACTCTCTTACCTTAGCTTGATCTATATCTGCAGAGTGTTGAGATGATATGACAACTGATTTAACCTTGGTTGGTTTACCATCGATATATTCAAAAGTAACCTGGCTCTTTGAATCTGGTTCTATACTTTTTAATACTCCAGATTTTCTATCTTCTGCCATAAGTCTTAAAATTTTATGTGAATAATGAATAGGTGCTGGCATCAACTCTTCTGTTTCATTACAAGCATACCCAAACATTATTCCTTGATCTCCAGCTCCCTCGTCTTTATTATCTTTAGAATCTACACCCATAGCTATGTCTGCAGATTGTGAGTGAAGGTGACTTTCTATCTTTGTTGCTTCTCTCCATGTAAAACCATCTTGGTCATAACCAATATCTTTGATGCAGTCTCTTACCTTTTGAATAAGATCTTCTTTTTTAATCTCGGGGCCTCTTACTTCTCCAGCAAGAACAACTTTATTTGTTGTTGTTAGTGTTTCACATGCAACTCTAGAAAAAGGATCTCCAGCAAGATAACTGTCTACTACCATATCTGAAATACGATCTGATACTTTGTCAGGGTGTCCTTCTGAAACTGACTCACTAGTGAATAGGAAATTTTTTAAATTACTCATGTTTAATCCTATATAATGAAAAAATTAAAAAAATATATATTAAAATTAAAATTAAAAAAATTTTATTCCCATAAAGCATAAAAGTTGTGGATTTAACTAGTTTACTCTCAGTCAGCTCAACATATCCTATTGCGCCAGATTTTACCTCTTGCTCTACAATTCCTATAGGATTAATGATGGCAGAAATCCCATTATTTGCTGATCTAATTATATATTTTCCACTTTCAATAGATCTAAATATGCTATGGGAAAAATGCTGCTTAGGACCTATAGAGTTTCCAAACCATCCATCTTCTGAAATGTTAATTATATAATCAAAATTGTGATCTCTAAATAATTTACCTGAATAAATTATTTCATAACAAATTAAAGGAAGTAAATTTAGATCAATTTTACTATTTTTTATATTAATCGGTGCCCTGATTGCTCCACTAGAGAAGGATTGATAGTCATTAGTTACAGTTCTAAAGCCTATTAAGCTAAGAATACTCTCAAAAGGAGTAAACTCTCCAAATGGTACCAAGTTAACTTTATTATAATTTGTGATCAGATCTAGCTTGTTACTAAATATAGCCATTGAATTAAAAAATAAATTTTTTTCTCCTTTTGTCTCTATGCTATTTAAGCCCATTATAATTAAATCATGCTCACCAAAGTTATTTAAAAATAAGTTTTTATAAATGCTCATATCTCTTATATAGCTGTCTGGAATAATTCCTTCTGGCCAAACAAAAATTGTAGGTTTTTGTTTTGTTGAGGCACTTAATTCAATAAGTTCATTAATTATTTTTAACTCATCTTGTTTTGAATAAAATCTATCTAGACTAATATTTGGTGATATTGCTTTTATTGTATATGAATTTTCTACACTTTCTAAAAGATCAAAATTATTATTTTTTATATGGCCAAATATTAAAAATCCTGCAGAGAGAAAAATAAAGAAAAAACAAATAACAATTTCAGTTCTAGATTTTCTTAAGATGAATAAGGCAGGCACAGTGAATAAAGAGATACAAATTAGATTAAAAGAATAAGTACCAATTATAGAAAGAATTTGAATAAAATAAATACTTTCTGAAAAACTAAATGATATTAAATTCCAGGGAAAACCTGTAAATACAGATCCTCTGATAAATTCAGTTGTGCCAAATAAAATTGAAAAAATAAAAAAAGAAGTAGCTACATTTTTTGAGTAAAGAATTGAAAATAGATATGTCATTAATCCATAAAATATAGCCAAAAAAGCTGGCAATAAAATTATAGTGACTGGAATTAAAAACTTAAAACTCTGATCAAAAGTCAATGAAATTGATACCCAATATAAACTAAATAAAAAATATCCAAACCCGAAACACCACCCATACTGAAAAAAAGATTTATTATTAGGTAATCTTTTTTTTTTATTAAAAATAAAAATAAAAAATAAGGAAAAAGTAATAAAATTTATTATAAAATAATTATAAGGAGGTAAACTATAAGAGCTTAATGCTCCTAAAAAAACAATATAAATCTGATTTAAAAAAAGTTTTTTAAACAATTTTAGCAATTTTTTTTTCAATAATTTGATAGATTTTTTTTTCTTCAATTAACATCACTTTAAAATCCTTTAACTTGATATGATCATAACCTAATAAATGTAAAAAACCGTGAATAAAAATCTTAGTTACTTTATTCTTAAACTCTAGAACACTTAGAGCTTTGGGTTTATTCATAAAATCGTAGCTAATAACAATATCTCCAATATAAGGGGATTTTTTGATATTTATTTTTTTTTCAGAAGGAAAAGATAAGACGTCTGTAGCTTTATTCTTATTTCTAAATTTTTTATTTAGTTTTTTAATATTTTTATTATTTGAGAGCAAAACAGTTAAGCTTACTTTTTTTTTAATAAATCTGTATTTTTTTGGGAAAAATTTTACCAAAGAATTAAAGAAAACATCAGCTTTTTTAATTTTTTTGTGCCAAAGACTATTCTCAGAAACTACCTCGATACTAATCATTTTCTTGATCTGAGTATGCCTTTACAATCTTGGAGACCAAGGGGTGCCTAACTACATCGGAATAATCAAAATCTATCACAGAAACTTCATCTAAATGTCCTAATAATTTTTTAGATCTATTTAATCCAGACATGTTCTTGTGGGGTAAATCGATTTGAGATGGGTCACCATTTATAACAATTTTTGAATTCTCTCCAATACGCGTTAGAAACATTTTAATTTGTGTATCTGTTGCATTTTGTGCCTCATCTAAAATTGCAAAAGAATTTTTTAGAGTTCTGCCCCTCATGAATGCGAGTGGTGCTATTTCAATATCACCAACTTCAATCATTCTTTGAATTTTATCAAAGTCAAAAAGATCATATAAAGAATCATATAAAGGCCTTAGATAAGGGTCCACTTTTTCCTTCATGTCTCCTGGTAAAAAACCTAATCTTTCACCAGCCTCCACTGCTGGTCTTGATAAAATAATTCTTTCAATCTTTTTATCAAGTAACAATGTCAGTCCAACTGCAACAGCCAAAAATGTTTTACCCGTTCCTGCAGGACCTGCTGATATAACGATATCACTTTGTCTTAAAGCTCTAACATATTCTTTTTGTCTTTCAGATCTTGGAATAACCGATTTTTTTGGAGTTTTAATTATATCTGAAACATTTTGATTTTTAACTTTTTCTTCGATCATAAATTTATCTACTGAAGAGATTATATCTTTTTTTTCTATACTGCCATTATTTATAAACTGATTTGCTAAAAATTGAATAGCATTTTTTACAATATCATTTTGTTTTGGTGTTGATTTTATCAAGATAGAATTACCTCTAGAATATAGATCAGTATTAGTAATTTTTTCTAGTTCTTTTAAATTTTTATTAAATTCTCCAACAACACCCATTAACAAATCATTGTCTTGAAATATGACACTCAAAGAATCGTTTTCAGAATATACAAATTTTAAAATAGTATTAATTTTTTTTGATGCTACGTTCTTCAACTTTTAGGCTACCTTCTGTTTATAATTTTCTTGTAATTTTCCAAACAAGCTACTTTGATTACTGCTTGTTATTTCTATTGGTACAACTTTTCCTATGCAATCAGAATTGGCATCAAAAATTACTGAAGTCATGAACTCTGTTCTTCCAAATAATTTAATTCCGTCTTTCATTTTATTTTCAACTAAAACATTAAGTATTTTACCTTCTAAAGATTTATTTTTATTTACCTGGTTTTCAGATAATTTTTTTTGAATTATTTCTAATCTTTCTTTAGAATTTTTTTTATGAACTAATTCTAAATCGGCAGCTACAGTGCCTGGTCTTGGGCTAAAAATGAAGGAATATGAGTTAATAAATTTTACTTTTTCGATCAATTTCATTGTGTGTTTAAAGTCATCATCACTTTCTTCTGGGTATCCAATAATAAAATCACTTGAGAACTCTATATTAGAATTAATCTTTTTTAATTTTTCATAAATCATTAAATATTCTTCAATAGTGTGTTTTCTATTCATTTTTTTTAAAATTTTATTTGATCCACTCTGAACTGGTAAATGAACTAAAGGCATTAGTTTGGTTGATTTTTTATAAACATTTATTAAATCGTCAGTCATATCTTTAGGGTGAGATGTGGTATATCTAATTCTCTCAAGTGCATTAAGGCTTTCTAACTCTAATAACAAATCAGATAGTCTAAATTCTTTATTTTTATCTTTATAGCTATATGCGTTAACATTTTGCCCTAAAAGAATAATTTCTTTAGCGCCACTTTGGACTATCTCTTTAGCTTCATTAATGATCTGATCAAATGGTCGAGAATACTCGGGTCCGCGCGTATATGGTACAACACAAAAATGACAAAACTTATCACATCCTTCTTGAATTGTTAAAAAAGAAGATACTTTGCTATTTTTATTTTTAATTTTACTTAAATAATTAAATTTTGAGATCGTATCAAACTCTGTTTCTTCTCTTTTTTTTTTATTATTTATATACTCTTGTATGGTGGCATTAATCTTATGATATGACTGCGGCCCAATCACTATGTCTATATAAGGTTCCCTCTTTAGCATCTCTTGATTTTCAGCTTGTGCAACACATCCCGCTACGATCACAATAGGTTTTTTTTTAAATTTAAAAATTTTTTTTACTCTTCCAATTTCATGATAAACTTTTTCTTTTGCTTTATCTCTTATGTGGCAAGTATTTAAAAGATAGCAGTTTGCATCTTCATATTTGTCTGTTTTTTCAAAACCTATTTTTTTTACTGCATCAAATATACGATTAGAATCATATTCATTCATTTGACAGCCAAAAGTTTTAATAAATATTTTTTTTAACATCAAGTTAAGTTTTTTTTTTGACTCCATATAATTCTAATTTATGGTCTACTAAATTATAACCATACTTATCAGCAATTTTTTCTTGCAGCTTTTCAATTTCTTCATCAACAAATTCAATAATCTCACCTGACTTAACATCAATTAAATGGTCGTGATGTCCTTCATTTAATTCTTCATATCTTGCTTTTCCTCCTTTAAATTCGTGTTTTGTTAAAATTCCAGATTCTTCAAATAGTTTTACTGTTCTATAAACTGTAGCAATACTAATTTTTGAGTCAATTTTTGAAACCCTATTGTAAAGTTCGTCTACATTTGGATGATCATTTGATTCTGACATAATTTTAGCAATAATTTTTCTTTGGTCTGTGAGTTTAACTCCTTTGGCTAAACATTTTTGTTCAATATTTTCTGACATAGTTAATTTTAACTTAAATAAATAGGATTAATCAAATTCTTTTTAATTTTATATTTTTCACATAACTGCGGCACATCTACATATTTACTGGTCTCTGATTCTTTAAAATCTTGAAAACTGAAGCAGTAATAATCAATTTTTTTAGTTAAAAACAAAGCTTTAATTGTTGATAAGGAATTTCTAATACCAGCAAAACTACCTGGTCCTCTATTAACATAAATAGCATCTATAATATCTAATGAAATTTTATTATTTTTTAAAAATTCATTAATTAAAACCATCAATTTTTCAAAATTGGTTTTACTATTTTCATGACTGCAAGTATAAATATTTTTATCAACAATGATTGTTAAAAAAATTTTATCTCTAGCAGCATCTACTATTAAGTTGTTCATTATAATATTGTTATTTAATTCTAACTCTAAAGCAGAAGAAAAGAATATCAAATATTATTCTGATGATAGAGGGATTCTTTCATTAATGTATCATAGGTTTAATGAGGATAAGTATCCCTCAACCAATATTCAAATGGATATTTTTAAAGAACAAATTGAAATAATCAAAAAATTTAAATATAATTTTTATGATCCAAAATATTTAGAAAAAAATTTTCATACCACAAAAATAGAGAAGAAAATACTTATCACTATAGATGATGCATTTTCTTCATTTTATGAAATTGCCTGGCCCTATTTAAAAGAAAAAAATATCCCATTTATTCTTTTTGTTTCAACTGAAGCTGTTGGAAAAGATGGATATATGACTTGGGATCAAATAAAAGAATTAGAAAAAGAAACTATTGCATATATAGGCAATCATTCTCACTCGCATAATTATTTGGTAGGTTTAAAAAATAATGACTTTATAAATGATATTGATACCTCATCATTAATTTTCAAAAAAAAATTAGGTTATAATCCTATTTTTTTTTCATATCCTTTTGGGGAGTATAGTTTGCTTATAAAAAAATATATTTCTAAGAATTTCAAATTTTCTTTTGGTCAACACTCTGGGGTAATTGATATTAATAAAGATCGCCATGAGCTACCTAGATTTCCTATTAATGAAAAATATGGAGATTTAGAAAGATTTAAATTTTTGATTAAACTTAATCCATTACAATATAAATCTTTGTATCCAGCAGAAAAATATCTGACCAATAACAATAACCCTCCAAAATTTATAGTAGAATTTTTTGATACACAAAAAAACATTCACAATATTAATTGTTTTTCTGATGAGGGAGATGGGTGGGGGAAATCTAATATCAGTTTTGATCAGAATACTCTGAGTTTGAGTTTTAAAAGTAAATTTATTTTTAGAAGAGGAAGGATAAATTGTTCACTTAATGATGATGGAATATGGAGATGGTTTGGAATCCAGTTTTCTATTGAATAAAATTAAATTAAGCTCTCTAGGTTAATACTTGAGGGCAATAGCTTTGCATCATCAAAATCTGTTAAATCATTTTGTTTAATTATTTGTTGCAAAACTTTTACATACTCTTTCCCAATTTCTGCATATTTATCTAAATATTTCGTTAATAACATACTGTCCAATTTCTTCCCCTTATCTCTTAATTCTGCCCTAGCACTTCTAAACTCTTTGTATGAGGAGTGAGTATTCAGATTTCTTTGATAAGCTCTAACTGAAGCCTGTAATATTTTAAATTTCATAACTTTATGTGTACTGTCAGTATCTGCATCAGAGGGTTTTATTCCATCACCAGACCATGTCCATTGACCAAATAATGCGTTGCCTTCTTGAGCAAACCTTGAAGTGCCCCAGCCCGTTTCTTTTGCTGCCTGTGCAATAGCCATGGAGACCGGAACCTCATCCATTCTAATCTTTAATGTTGATAAATCTTTATTGGATACTCCATAGTGTTTGAATTTTGAATTTAACCAAATTTTTTCAACTTTTGTATTTTTACTTTTATTTAAAATACTAAAAAGTTTTTTTCTATCAAGTCTAATATTATTATTTTCTTTAATTACCAATGGTAAAATAATTCGAATAAAAAGATCTTTTCTTTTTTTTGTGTTTTCTATTTTTTTAATCTCACTTGGTAGTAGCGTTAATGAAATTGGTTTAACTAATTTAGTTTTTCTTACATCTTCAAGACTATAATTCGTTGATTTAAATAATTCCTCAATTGTTGCTGCACTTAATCTTACTGAGTCAGTGGGCATCTCATCAAACATCATTATGTCTTCAAATAAAAATTTGTGATTTAAGGCATTATCTGATTCAATATTTCTTTTTTCTAATAATTTTTTTAAATCATTTTTTGAATTATTTTCAATATTAGTAGAAATAAATGATGTATTTTTTGTAAACTCAATAATTATTGGGCTGATAGAAAAAAAAGATATTACTAACAAACTAGCTAAAAGAGTTCTGGCTATATTTCCAATATTATTTTCTTCATTTTGCCTTTTTTTATTTGAAATCAAATATTCTTTTTTAAAATATTTCTTTATTTGATTAATTAAGAATTTTTTTTTTTTCATAGCCTATATTGCAACTACTTCTTTTACTTCAGGCAAGTAATGACACAATAGATTTTGGACTCCCTGTTTAAGCGTCATAGTTGAGCTTGGACACCCAGAGCAGCTTCCTTGCAATTCTACTTTAACAACACCATCGCTAAACTCTTTAAATTTTATATCACCCCCATCTTTTGCCACAGCAGGTCTAATTTTTGTCTCAAGAATACTTATAATTTTTTTTTCAATTTCATTATACTCTTCACTTTTCTTCTCAAATAATTCATTTGCAATTACAAATTCTTTGCCTGTTGAATAAAAATCATTAATCAATGAAATGACTATGTGCTTAATATCTTCCCAAACTGCTTCTTCTTTTTTGTTTATAGATAAAAAATCTGTTCCTAAGAACACTCCTGTTACTCCATTTATAGATAAAAGATTCCTTACTAATTCACTGTCGGTATCTTCTTTTTTGGTTACTTCAAAAGAACCACTATTAGATACATTTTTTCCCGGTAAAAACTTAAGGGAATTAGGGTTTGGAGTTACTTCGGTTTGAACGAACATATATTTATATATAGGGGGTAAATATCAAAATTTAAACTAATTAATATATTTGGTTAAAAACCTACTAATTCTTTAATTTCTTTGATTTTTTTTGAAGCAATTTTGTCTGCTTTACCAGATCCTTCTAATAAAATTTTATCTAAGTACCTTTCATCATTTATTAATTTTTTAATTTCTTTTGAAATTGGCTCAATTTTTTCAGTTAGAACCTCTGATAATTTTTCTTTGAATGCAGAGAAGTTTTTTCCATTAAATTCCCTGATAGATTTTTCTAAATTTTGATTTTTTAAACTCGAATAAATTCCTAATAAATTTTCTGCTTCAGGCCTTTTAACTAAGTCATTAATATCCTCTGGTAATGGTAATGGGTCAGTTTTTGCTTTTTTTATTTTATTCAATATTTCATCTTTATTATCAGTTAGATTTATTCTACTTAAGTCCGAAGGATCTGACTTGCTCATTTTTTTTATTCCATCCTTAAGGCTCATTATTCTAGAAAATTGTTTTTGTATTAAAGGCTCTGGTACTTTTAAAAAATCTGTTGCACTAAAATCGTTATTAAATTTTTGTGCAATATCCCTACAAAGTTCTAGGTGTTGTTTCTGATCATCTCCAACCGGTACATGTGTTGCATCATATAGTAAAATATCTGCAGCCATTAAAACTGGGTATGAATAGAGACCAATACTAGCTTTCTCTTTATCTTTACCTGCTTTTTCTTTAAATTGCGTCATCCTATTAAGCCAACCTATTCTTGAAACACAACTTAAAATCCATGCTGCCTCTGAATGAGCAGAAACCATAGATTGGTTGAAAATTATGCTATTAGTTGGATCAATTCCACATGCAATAAATGTAGCTGCAGTTTCTCTTATATTTTTTTTTAGTTCTTTGGGTTCTTGTTTCACTGTTATTGCATGAAGATCTACCACACAAAAAATACATTGATTTTCTTTTTCATTCTGAAGATCTACAAAATTCTTGATAGCACCAAGATAGTTTCCTAGATGAAGATTTCCTGTTGGTTGGACTCCTGAAAAAATTTTTTTACTCATATTAGTAGTTTAAGTTAATATCACTTTTTTTAAAAGCCTTGATTAAAATTGCAATGAGAAGATAAAATATCAGTCCTAATATAATTGCACCAACTAAATAGAAAGCTTTAAAGCTTGCATGATAGATCAACTTTTCATTAAAAGAGTAAATTAGATAATTAAAAAATATTCCCATTGATACTGACGCTATTAAAATTTTACTAAATCTAGTTATAAAAACTAAATTAAAACTAAATAAATTATTCATTTTTAAAAAAAGAAACAACAAAACAGCATTAACCCAAGATGATATTGTAGTCGCTATTGGTATAATCAAAAAACCAACTTCTTTAAAAAAAGCAATACTAATAAATACATTTAACAAAACTGAAGCTAGTGAAATATAAAAAGGTATTTTTGTATTATGACGCGCGAAAAAAAAAGTTGAAAAAACCTTAATTAAAGAAAATGCTGGCAAACCAATAGCAAAATAAAATAATGCTTTTCCAGAGTTTTTAGCACTCTCTTCATCAAATGAACCATAACCGAATAAAGAAGAAATAATCTCTTCCGATGCAATTAGCAAGGCGATTGCCGCAGGTATACTTAGAAATAAACTTAACTCTAAAGCCTTATTTTGAATTAAATTTATTTTTTCCTTTTTATTATTTTGAACATGCCTAGAAAGCTGAGGAAGTATTACTGTACCTATCGCAATTCCTGCAATAGCAAGATTTATTTGATAAATTCTATCTGCATAATAAAGATAAGATACTGCACTCGCTTGAAAAGATGCAATGATTGTTCCTACTAGAATATTTATTTGAGTAACACCTGAAGAAAAAATACTAGGAAGTAATTTTCTGAAGAAAATTTTAACTTTACTATCAATTTTAATATATAATTTAAATTTAGGAGAAAAATATTTTTTTACAAAAAAATATAAAAATATAAATTGTAGTACTCCTGATAGAGTAACCATATAAGACAAATAATAAACCAACTCATCATTTAAAATTTTTCCAAAAAATAACACGCCTATTAAAAGAATATTTAAAATAATAGGTGCGGCCGATGCTATAGCAAATTTATTATGCGAATTTAAAATAGCAGAAAAAAAAGATGCCAAACTAATAAACATTAGAAAAGGAAAGGTAATTCTTGTCAAAGTTATAGCTAATTCCATTTTTTGGTAATCACCCTCAAAACCTGGTGCAATTAAAAAGACAAATAGTGGCATCAGCATCTCAATGATAAGAACTAAAAAAAATAGCCCTACAATTAGTAAATTAAAAATATTATTTGCAAATATTTTAGCCTCTTTTTTCTTATTCAATAGTGATGAATAACTAGGCACAAATGCAGCATTAAAAGTTCCTTCTGAAAATAATCTTCTAAATGTATTGGGTATTCTAAATGCAACAAAGAAAGCATCTGCTAAAGGACCTGCTCCAAGAAATATTGCTATTAGTATGTCCCTTACGTAGCCTAATAATCTACTAATTATTGTAAAAAAGCTAAATGTGCCTGTTGACTTAATAAGGTTCATAAATCATATTAAAATGGTTCATAAATCATATTAGTCTTAAAATTGCTCCATTTGTATACCTAATTAACATAAATGAAAAAAACTAAAATAGACCATTACACAGATAAAGAAGCTTTAGAATTTCATAGCTTAAATAAGCCTGGAAAAATTGAGATAAATTCTTCTAAACCGATGACAACTAAAAGAGATTTAGCATTAGCTTATTCTCCGGGTGTTGCTGTTCCAGTTCGGGCTATTTATGAGAACCGAGAAGCTGCCTACGATTATACTTCCAAAGGAAATCTAGTTGCAGTGATAAGTAATGGGTCTGCAATTTTGGGTATGGGTAATTTAGGTGCATTAGCTTCAAAACCTGTAATGGAAGGAAAAGCAGTTTTATTTAAAAGATTCGCAGATATAGATTCGATAGATTTAGAAATTGACTCACAGGATGTAAATGAAATCATTAATAGTATAAAAAACTTTGCGTGTAGCTTTGGTGGAATTAATTTAGAAGATATAGCTGCTCCTGATTGTTTTGTTATTGAAGAAAAATTAAAAGAACTTTTAGATATTCCAGTTTTTCATGATGATCAACATGGTACAGCAATAATAACTACTGCAGCTTTACTCAATGCTTTAGATATAAGTGGAAAATCAATAAAAGACATTAAGGTTGTTGTTAATGGAGCTGGTGCTTCTGCAATTGCTTGTACAAATTTATTTAAAAATAGTGGTGTACCTAATGAAAATGTAACGATGCTAGATCGTAAAGGAGTGATCTACAGAGGAAGAACAGAGGGTTTAGATCAGTGGAAATCTTCTCATGCAATTGATACAAAAAATAGAACTTTAGAGGAAGCAATCAATGGGGCTGATGTATTTTTAGGATTATCTGAAAAAGGAGCCCTAAAAAAAGAATTAGTAAAAACTATGGCTAAGAATCCAATAATATTTGCTTGTGCTAACCCAGATCCAGAAATAACACCTGAAGAAATAATGGAAGTTAGAGATGATGCAATTATAGCAACAGGTAGATCTGATTATCCTAACCAAGTAAATAACCTAATTGGATTTCCGTATATTTTCAGAGGGGCTTTAGACGTCAGAGCAACTACAATTAATGAAGATATGAAAGTAGCTGCTGCAAATGCAATAGCAAAACTTGCAAGAGAAGATGTCCCCGATGAAGTTGTTGCAGCAATGGGTGGTGATAGACCACACTATGGAAAAGATTATATAATCCCATCAACTTTTGATCCAAGATTAATTAGTATAATTCCTGCTGCTGTTGCAAAAGCTGCAATGGATAGTGGTGTTGCAAAAAAACCCATAAAAGATTTTGAAATTTACAAAGAACAACTTAAGCAAAGACTTAATCCATCTGTCACCATCATGCAGGGTATTAATTCCTATATTAAAAAAAATCAAAAAAAAATTGTTTTTGCGGATGGTGAAGATGAAAATACTCTTAAGGCTGCAATAGCATTCAAAAGTTCTAAATTAGGAATCCCCATATTAGTTGGTAAAAAAGAAAAGATTAAAGAAAGAATAAAAGAAATTGGCTATAATGAAAATTTTGATATTGAAATAATAAATTCAGAAGACTCTGAAAAAAGAGAAAAATATGTAAATTTTTTGTTTAAAAAGATGCAAAGAGAGCAAGGTCTTTTGGAAAGAGATTGCGATAGACTTGTAAGAAATGATAGAGTTATATGGGCATCTTGCATGGTTGCATGTGGTGATGCAGATGGTGCTGTTACTGGAAACACTAGAAGATTTGGAGCGTCTTTTGAAAAAGTTACACAAGTTATAGAGGCTAGGCCAGGAGAAATCATGTTTGGTTTAAATATGGTTGTTGCCAAAGGAAAAACTATTTTTGTTGGCGATACTAGTGTTAACGAATATCCTAGTTCAGAAGAGCTTGCTGAAATTGCAATATCTGCTGCAAGAGTAGTTAAAATGTTTGGCTTTGTGCCAAAAGTTGCTTTTGTTTCCCACTCAACATTTGGTCAGCCTCTTACAAGTAGAACTAAACATATAAAAAAAGCTGTAGAAATTTTAAAAAATAGAAATGTAGATTTTGATTTTGATGGAGACATGCAGCCTGATGTTGCTTTAAATGAAGAATATAAAGAGCTTTATCCCTTTTCAAGCATTGTTGGTAATGCAAATATTTTAATAATGCCCGGACAACACAGTGCGGCTATCTCATACAAAATGATGAAGAGCTTAGGTGATACAAAAGTTATTGGGCCTTTGCTAATTGGATTAGGTCAGCCTATTGAGATAGCTCCTTTGAGATCTTCCACATCAGAGATAATAAACTTAGCCTCTGTAGCCGCCTACTCAGCTGATGTAATTGATTATAAGAAGAATTAATTTTTTTGAATTCTTAGATCTTCAACCAAGATAATACTTGCTATAACATCTTTAACATCAAGTATTTCTTTTGCTTCCTTTATTACTTCTTCTCTTTCTTCGGCTGTTAAAGAAATTCCATAAATAAAAATTTTCTTTTTATATGTATCAATTTGATAGTTGGTCGCTTTAATCTTTTTATTAAATATTATAGCTGTTCTTAATTGTGAGGTTATCAGAAGATCTTTTGCTGATTGTTTAAAATTAAACTCTTCTTTTATTGTAATATCATTTCTAACAGACCTAGCTCCTTTAGTTTCCCATGCTAATTTTGTAATTTGTAGTTTTTCTTCAGGATCTTCAATTTTACCTGTTAAAAAAATTCTTCCATCTAAAACTTTTGTGTTTACATATAGTAAGAATTTTTTATTTCTTAACACCATTCTTGCTGTCAAGTTTTTCTGCATTACAGAATCATCTATTTGGGTACCTAAAGATCTTGGATCAAAAGCAATACTAACACCTGTACCAAAAATACCTTTTGAACTTATTCCAGCACAGCCTGTAAGGACTAAAAAAATTAAACTTATTAAAAAAATTTTACTTTTCATTCTTTAACCTCAAACAATAATTATAAATTTCTTTTTTAGGTACATCGGTATTTTGACTTATTAAATCAGTAATATCTTTAATGCTTAATTTTTTAATCATTTTTTGAATGTTCTTTTTATCAGATTCTTTTAAAATTAAAGAAGAATTTTTTTCCTTAAGTTTTTCAGAAATAACAACAGTTAACTCTCCTTTTGGATCAGGCACAAAGGGCTCCAGATCATCAACATTTACTCTGGTATATTCTTCATAAAATTTTGTCATCTCTCTACATATTAAAATTTTTCTACCAGAAAAATAGTATTTTATGTTTTTTATAGATTTATTAAACTTTCGTGGAGAGATGAAAAAAACAATACAACTGTTTAAATTTGCTAGTTTTTCAAAATCCTCTTTCAACTTATTATTTTTTTCAGGAAAGAATCCATAAAAAAAGTATTTTTCATTAAAACCACTAATAGAGACTGCAGTTGAAACTGCAGATGCTCCAGATATTGGAAAAATATTAATATTATTTGCTACACATTCATTAATTAATATTGCCCCAGGATCAGAAACTGAAGGAGTTCCAGCATCAGAAATTAATGACACTACATGGTCCGATTTTAAAATATCTATTATTTTCGATAAATTTTTTCTTTCATTAAATTTATGATTAGAGATTAGCTTTGACTTAATTTCATATCTATCTAATAAATTCTTTGAAATACGCGTATCTTCACATAGTATAAAATCTGATTTTTTTAGGACATCTAGTGCTCTTAAAGTAATATCAGTTAAGTTTCCAATTGGAGTAGCAACAATATAAAGACCATTTTTTACTTTATTATTTTTATTTTCAGAATGTATAATCATCATAATATAATCGTTATAATAATATCATTAAAATGAAGAAAATTATTAAAATTATACTACTTTTAACTTTAACTTTTTTAGTTTCTACAAAAGAAATCCTAGCTAATGAAAAAATTAAGATAGGATTACTTGTTCCATTAACAGGAAAAAATTCTGAAATTGGTCAATCTATAATTAAATCTACTCTACTTGCGGTCAATAAAATCAATAACCCGTCTATAGAAATTATTCCAAGAGATACAAAATCAAACCCTACTGACACCTTAAAGTCGGCAAAAGAGCTTGGAGAGCTAGGTGTAAAGATAATAATTGGCCCAGTGTTTAATAAAAGTCAAACTTATCTTGATGAATTAAAAGATATAACTTTTATATCTTTAACAAATAAAGGTGAAAATAAATCAAAAAATATTATTAATGCAGGCATAAATGCTACCTCTCAATTACGAGGAATTAAAAAATTTATTGAATTAAATGAGATTAAAAAAACTATCTTCTTAACCCCTGATGTGGATTATAAAAATGAAATTAAAAAAGCCATTGTTCTCTCTAAAATTAAGATATTAAGTAATTATATTTACAAAACAGATCCAACAAAACTCACAAAACAAATTGAGGAAATTACAAATTATAAACAAAGGAAGCAAAATCTTAAAGACGAAATAGTAAGATTAGAAAAATCAAATCAAAATAATAAAGAAAAATTAATTGAAAAATTAAAAAAAAGAGACACTCTTGGGGGTGTAAAATTTGATTCTATAATAATTGCAGATTTTGATGAAAGCTTAAAAAGTGTTACAACTTCTTTACTTTATACGGACATTTCACCCAAAAAAAAATATTTCATAACTCTTAACCAGTGGTTCGACAAATCTCTACTTGGGGAAGCTAGTTCACAACCTCTTTATTTCCCTTCTATAAATAAAAAAAATTACGAAGACTTTTCCTTAGAATATTTTAATAAATTTAATCAACACCCTAATCAATTATCTTTTCTAAGTTATGATTTGGTTGGTCTTGTTTATTATTTGATACTTCAAAACAATTTAATTGTTGATGAAAAAATTTTTACAAAAAAAAATTTATTCAAGGGAAAGGTTGGAATTTTTGAAGTAAAGAATAATAAAATTAACCATATTCTTAATTTTTACAAAGTTGAAAATGGTGAATTTAAAAAAATTTTTTAATTCTTTTAAAAGCTTCAAACCTGTGATCTATTTTATATTTTTGTAGAGACTGCATTTCACCAAAAGTAATTTTTTTTCCTTTAGGTATAAAAATAGGATCATATCCAAATCCATTTTTTCCTTTCATAAAAGGCGATATATATCCTTCTACTTTACCAACTGATTTTATAGTTTTTTGGTTGGGTCCATAAATGGTTAAGGCACAAATAAATCTAGCTTTAATTTTTTTTGTTTTCCAATTTTTGTTCTTTTTATCTAATTCTTTAAAAATTCTATTCATAGCCACAACAAAATCTTTTTTTTTTCCTCCCCATCTAGCAGAATAAATACCAGGAGCTCCGTCCAAGATATCGATCTCAAGCCCTGAATCGTCTGATAAACAAGTCATTTTTGACTTTTTAGAAAAAAATCTAGCCTTAATCAAAGAGTTTTCTTCAAAGGTTTTTCCATTTTCAGCAGGACTTTTAATTTTAAAGTCAGATGTGGAGTAAATTTTAAGGGTT
>Ga0307998_1000871_pt1 | contig 16730 bp, 13 predicted proteins | sample Davwhametageno37_FD_203147 | JGI IMG/M metagenome (GOLD analysis project Ga0307998, IMG submission 203147) | Marine microbial communities from Davis Island wharf, Antarctic Ocean - #37 | ecosystem: Environmental > Aquatic > Marine > Unclassified | place: Antarctic Ocean: Davis Island wharf... | reverse complement strand
CTATGCTCAACTAAAAGTGGATCATTCTGTTTTGGAAAAAGAAAACAGCGAGCTTTTGATTCGTTACGATTCTCTTCGATATCATTATGGCGAATTGATGGCGCAATTTGAACAGATTGAAATGGAGTTAGATCATTCCAAAAAAAGTTATGAAACACTCGAAGATTCTTATGAAGCCTTGGAGCAAAATAGTAACGATGCACTGCAAGAAAGCATTGAGAAAAACAGAAGTTTATTGGACGAAATTCAATTGAAAGAATCTGAATTATCTGTTGAACGTTCGGATCTTGATTCTCTTCAAACAGAGCTTGCCTCCAGAATCGTGAGAGTAGACGAATTGGAACGTGTGATCGCAAACAAAGAGGCGCTTCTTTCTAAATTAAAAAGTTCCTTGAGTAAAGCTCTTTTAAGTTTCGACGGAAAAGGATTAACGGTAGAACAACGCAACGGAAAGGTTTATGTTTCTATGGAAAATAAATTATTATTTAAGTCTGGAAGTTGGGCGGTTAGTTCCGAAGGAAAACAAGCAATCAAACAATTGGCTATGGTACTCGAACAGAACAAAGACATTTCGGTTCTTATTGAAGGGCATACCGATAACGATCCTTATATTGGAGATTCGAAGTTATCAGGAAACTGGGATCTTTCGGTAAAAAGAGCAACTGCCATTGTGAGTCTTTTACTTCAAAATAAAGGCGTGATGCCAGAAAATATTACTGCAGCTGGAAAGGGAGAATACAGTCCTCTTTTTCCAAATTCTTCAGCTGACAATCGATCAAAAAATAGACGTATAGAAGTGATTTTAGCTCCAAAATTAGACGAAATCGGAAAGTTACTTCAAGACCTAGACTAAATTTATGAAATACACTAAACTGCCTGGAACTGACATTGAGGTCAGTAAAATTTGCTTAGGCACAATGACTTTTGGAAATCAAAATACAGAAGCAGAAGGTTTCGAACAAATGGATTTAGCGCTAGGAAAAGGAGTCAATTTTTTCGATACAGCTGAGTTATATCCTGTTCCTGCAAATGCAATAACACAAGGGGAGACGGAACGCATTATGGGAAACTGGTTTAAGAAAACTGGAAACAGATCAGAAATAGTTTTGGCATCCAAAGCTGCAGGACCAGGATCATATACAGCACATATCCGTGAAAATTTATGTTTCAATAAAGCGAATATTATTGAGGCTTTAGATAATTCATTGAAGCGTTTACAAACCGATTATCTTGACTTATATCAATTGCATTGGCCCGAAAGGATCACTAATTTTTTTGGACAACGAGGCTATTTTCACAATCCAAAAGATCCATGGAAAGAGAATTTTGAAGAGGTACTAGAGACTTTAGATGAACTTGTGAAGGAAGGAAAAATTAGACAGGTTGGATTGTCGAACGAAACCCCATGGGGAATGATGCGTTACTTGGAGGCTTCAAAAAAAGGCTTACCAAAAATGATTACGATTCAAAATCCGTACTCTTTACTTACTCGAGTTTTTGAAGTTGGAAATTCAGAAATTTGCATGCGTGAAAATGTAGGTTTATTAGCGTATTCTCCTTTAGGTTTTGGACGGCTTACAGGAAAGTATCGGGGTGAGCATAATTTAAACAAAGCGCGTTTGACTTTGTTTCCTAATATGGCACGTTACAACAGCGATCAATCCATCGAAGCGACAGAACAGTATTATCAAATAGCACAAAACCATGGAATAAGCCTTACACAAATGGCGCTCGCCTTTGTAAATAGTCAATCTTTTTTAACATCCAATATTGTTGGTGCAACTAGCGTAGAACAACTTCAAGAAAACATTGACAGCATCGACCTTACGCTTTCTAAGGAACTTTTCAAAGAAATCGAAGTAGTCCACAAGCAGATCCCAAATCCTGCTCCCTAGAGGCTAAAAAGATTATAAAATTACTGATGGAATTGCTTCTATCAGTTTTTGGGTTAGGAGTTGTTCGGGATTTCGGTAGAGTTCATCAGCTTCTTTATACTCGACTAATTTCCCTTCGTGCATGACCATTATTTTATCCGAAATGTATTGGACAACGGAAAGGTCATGGGATATGAATAGATAAGAAAGCTTTAATTTTTCTTGTAATTCATTCAGCAAATTCAATACTTGTGCCTGAACTGAGATGTCCAAGGCAGCAACCGATTCGTCACAAATAAGTACTTTGGGCTCTACGGCTAAGGCTCGGGCAATAACAACTCGCTGCCGTTGCCCTCCAGATAATTCATGCGGATAACGATCGAAAAAAGCAAGATCTAAACCAACTTGTTCTAGTAACGACAATACACGATTTTTTTGTTCCAATTGCGGTAAAATTTTGTGTGCTACTAGCGGCTCTAAGATAGCATTACCAATTTTTTTTTGAGGATGTAATGCTGCATAAGGATCTTGAAAAATAAATTGAACATCTGCTCGTAGCGTTCTAATTTGAGTTGAATTTAAATCCTTGAGCGATTGCCCTTTGTAGTGAATTTCACCGGAAGTAGGTTTGTCCAAATATACCAATGCCCTTCCTAAAGTCGATTTACCACAACCTGAAGCACCTACCAACCCAAGAGTTTCTCTTGGATAGAGATCAAAAGACAAATCGTGTACTGCAGTAAAGTGTTCTTTCTTTCCAAACAATCCATTGGAAGAAGTGTATGTTTTATAAAGGTTGCGAACCGAGAGTATGGGCTCTTGATTATACAGTTTATCCAAACGCAGGCTTCGGTCTTGAGGATTTACAAATTCGTTTACAACCAAATCATCGCTGTAATCTTCAATAGTAGGGAGTATCTTTAAGCGTTTATTTGGAGTTGGACGCGCCTGTATTAAAGCACGTGTGTAGCGTTCTTTTGGGTTTTTGAAAATCTCAATTGGAGTTCCAGTTTCAACCACCTTTCCTTGATAAAGCACCAAGATTTTATCGGCAAGTTGAGAAACTAAAGAGAGGTCATGTGAAATAAACAACACACTCATTTGTGTTTGCTTTTGCAATTCTTTTAAAAGATCGATTATTTCTTTTTGAACCTGCACATCAAGAGCGGTTGTTGGTTCATCGGCAATGAGTAATTTGGGTTCATTCATCAAAGCCATTGCAATCATAACCCGCTGCTTTTGACCTCCACTAATTTCATGCGGATATGCGCTATAAATTCGTTCTGGATTAGGAAGCTTTACACGATCAAAAGCTTCAATAACTTTGGTCTTTCGTTCTTTAGTTGAAAAACGATTTTTAAAATGCTGCCGTATAATTTCGTCAACTTGAACACCACATTTCATGGTTGGATTTAAGGATGATTGTGGCTCTTGAAAAACCATGCTGATTTTGTTTCCTCGAAGTTGTTGCCATTCTTTTTCCGTTAAATCTAAAAGAGGAGTCTCTTCAAATTGAATTGTTCCAGAATCAATCTGTGTTTTGTTTTTTGGCAGTAATCCTAAAAGAGATAAAGCGGTTAATGACTTTCCGCTACCAGATTCGCCGACCATGGCTACTATTTCATTTGGAGCAATGGAAAAGTTGATGTTTTTTAAAATCGATTTATTATCAATAGAAAGTGAAAAATCAGCTACTTCGATGATGGTGTCTTTTTTTATCGTAGCCATATAATTTCTTCAGATTCAAGTAAAGGTTCATTTTTAAAGCGCAATACAACTTGGGCTATAGTAACCACTTCTTTTTCACAGTAAGCTACAATGCGATCTATGTTTTTTCTATATAAAACACATGGGCTACTTCACTGCCGTAGATGTCATTTTTTGGAGAAGGAATTCCCAATACTTCTGCCAATAATTTCAGAGAGGTGTAGTGTTTAAAGTCTCCAAAACACCAAATAAATATCATAACCAAATAGTTTGAATTTAATAAATGTTAGTAAAGATTATTTCCTTTAAATTAGTTTAAAAAAAACACCCCATTAAATGAGGTGCATAAACAAAAAAAGATAAATTTTATTTTTAAATCAAATTTTTTTAGTTTAACTTTTTCAAAGTTACATTTATTACTTTAGTATCAGGTACCTTAAGTGAAGCAGTCACAGCATCAATTCCCCATCCAAGAATAGAGAATAAATTTAAAATTGCTACTGTATTAAATTTACCATCGACAACAATTGTTTTAATTTCGAATCCTTCTTTTTCAAAAGTAATGATATCATCTGGTTTAACTTTTAATTGGATTGGAGTAAAACCTCTTTCTATTCCATTTACTGAGACAGTATTTCAAGTTTGTTTAGTTGTATTCATTGCAACTTTTCCTTTACCTCCAGTAAATAAAGTTGCACACAAAGTAGTCGTAATAGATACGACTATTAATATAATTTTTTTTTCATAATATATATATTTAGCTAAAGTACAAATCTAATAATTTGTAACCTTTAAGAAAAGATATTATGTGTATTTTTAATAAAACTCACAACTTTATTGCACCAACCCATTAAACAACAACTACTTAGAATAGATGAACTAAGGTTTAGTATTAGGATAATTTATTTTACTACAGTTAATACACCACCCAAATAGATAACCTTCCTTAGTTTTATCCCAATCAAAACTCTCTACCTCCAAATACTGATAACACTTATTACACCACTTAGCAGTAGCATATCCTTTTGAATCAGTTAGCACTTTGAGATTCAAACACTTTCCTTTGATGTTGTTAGTATACTTCAATTATATCTACATTATTTATATCATAACCCATTCCCATTCCCTATATCTCCAAATCAACCTCATAATTAATTAAGAGGTAATCTTTATATATTAAATCGCATATCTGCATAAATCCATGGTGTCAATATGTGGAACCTCCCATGGTTTTTTTCCAAATAGATTGAGACTTTTGGGTAAATCTACACTGTGAATAATCATCCGTCTAGCGATATAGGGGAAGTCAAATTCTTTTCCATTATGTGCGCAGAGTACATGTTTTCTTAGATTAAAATGGTTGTCTAGTAATTCTTTGAATTCGATAAGAAGCTGCTTTTCTTCTCCAAAAAAAGTTTTAATTCTAAAATTCCGTTCTTTTGGTTGAGCAACAAAGTATCCTACGGAAATGCAAACGATTATCGCAAATTCGGCCCAAATTCCAGCCCAACCATAAAACGCTTCTGGACTTTCCTCGTCGCCTCTTTGGTAAGCCGATTTCTCTTCCCACAGCTCTTTTCGATAGGGCGAAAGCTCACCAAAATGTTTCTCTTCTGGGACCGTTTCAATATCTAAAAATAGAATTTTTGTTAAATCAATTTTATCCAGCATTCTCAAGCATTTTGTAGGCTTCTTCAACATACAAATGGAATACTTTTGGAAAAGCTGCTCCATTTGTCTTTTGGGTAAGATGTCCCAAACGAACAACAATAAGATTGTCTTCTGGAATTACAATTACGTACTGTCCTAAATGTCCTCGCATAGCAAAAATCCGTTTTCCATCGATTTCAGATAACCACCATCCATAACCATATTCAGGACTTTTTTCAAATTTGGGACGCGTACTTAAAGCAACATAACTGGAATCGATTAACTGTTCTCCATTCCATTTTCCATGATCTTTATAGAGTTTTCCGAAACGTGCAAAATCTTTAGCATTTGAAGCAAAACAACAAAATGCTTTTTCCATTCTGTTCGCTTTACTGTCGATCTGCCAAAGAGCATCTTCTTTTGCACCCATGGGTTTCCAAAAGCTTTCAGAAAAATAATAACTTAGATTTGAGTCAACCGCCTTGCTAATAACCATTCCTAAAAGCTGTGTATTTCCACTTAAATAAAGATATTCTTGCCCCGGTTTTCCTATGATTTCTCTGTTGCGCAAGAGACTCTGTAAATCATCTGTAAAGTAAGACTCTGTGGTAATGTTTAATGGGCTATAATATTCTTCTGTCCAGTCGAGACCCGATGCCATACTGGCTAAATCGCCAACGGTAAGTTCGGCTGCAAATCCTTTGTTAAAATTTTCGAAAAAATCACCAACCTTTTGATCAATACTTTCAATTTTCCCTTCTTCAATTGCCTTTCCCAACATACCGGTGACCATACTCTTGGACATCGAAAACGAATTACTTTTGGAGGTGTCCGAATAACCATCGTAATATTTTTCATGAAAAATACTATCATTTTTAATGATTAAATAAGCAATACTTTTGTATTCTTCATGGGCCTTTAATAGACGTTCTGTAGGTTCAGTCGTATTATAATTTTCATGAAGAGGCCATTCTTGTGGTAGTTCAGCAGCTTCAACAGTTAGGTTATCAAACACTTCATAATCTTCTAGAAAAGCGGTTTTATGACCCGTGCCGTATACTTTAAAGACACCTGGAAGGATATAACCGTATGGGCTTATATAGATTAGAGCAAATAAGAGAACTAGGATGCTGAATACAACTTTCAATATTTTTTTCATGAATGTGAAGGTTAGTCGTTTTAAATTTAGTTTATCGTGTTAAAAAGCAATTTCTGTTTGAAAAGGAAATCCTTCATTTTCTGAGAGCCATTTTTTCTTTTCTAGTCCAGATGGAAAACCTACCAGACTTAAGTTACTTACAATAACACGATGACAGGATTGAGCAATCAAGATAGGGTTTTTTCCTATAGCCGCTGCAACAGCTCGAACAGCTTTGGTGTTAATATATATTTGTGCAACTTCTAGATAGGGAAGTGTTTTTCCGAATGGAATTATCTTGAGAATATTCCAAATCTGTTTTTGAAATTCAGTTCCCTTTGGGTTCATAATAAAAGTAAATGTCGTTTGACTTCCCTCAAGAACATTTTTGAATTGTCTGCTTTTTTATCTGCTGTTCTTCGTGAATTCTAATGGCCTGAACATCTTCAACATCTCTTGTTATTTCGACTATTCCTAAGGCGCTTTTGAATTGAACGGATTCCTTTTTTACTTGGTATTATAGACTTAAAATATAATGTTAATAAGAATAGATGAGTAAACCTAAATTTAGTTCATCTGCTGCCTTGATAATTTTGATTTTAGTGAAATCTTTTCAGCATTATAATTTGTTGCCAGTTTAAAATATTCTAATATTACTAATCGAATTACTAAAATACTAATTGACTTGTGTTCAGGATTCGAATATAAAAGAACTATTAAAAGGATTTTAATGCATTCAATTCTAGAAAAATATGATGAATTTTGATTGGCAGGGCGTCATGCCCGCGTTAACAACACAATTTGATGCACAGGAGCAGTTGAATTTAGATGCCTTTGAATTGAATTTGGTTGCACAAATAGAAGCAGGTGTTCATGGAATTGTTTTAGGAGGAACTTTGGGCGAAGCAAGTACATTAACCGCTGCCGAAAAATTATTGCTACTTAAAAAAGCTCAGGAGGTTATTTCGGATAGAATTCCAGTAATCATTAATATCGCCGAACAATCGACGCGAGATGCTATTGCAGCAGCACAAGCCGCTGAAGCAAATGGTGCCGATGGACTCATGTTACTTCCGCCAATGCGCTACAAAGCAACAGACGAAGAAACGGTTCAGTATTTTGCAGCTATAGCTCAGTCTACTAAACTTCCAATCATGATCTATAATAACCCGGTAGATTATAAAATTGAAGTTACCCTAGATATGTTCGATGAGCTACAACAGTATAAAAATATTCAGGCGGTAAAGGAATCTACACGCGACATCTCTAATGTTACTCGAATGATTAATCGTTTTGGCTCACGGTATCAGATCTTGTGCGGTGTAGATACCCTAGCCATGGAAAGTTTGGTCATGGGAGCAGACGGTTGGGTAGCCGGATTGGTAGATGCGTTTCCAAGAGAAACCGTTGCTATATTTGCCTATACTAAAGCAGGAAAAATCGACGAAGCGTTAACGATATACCGCTGGTTCTTGCCTCTTTTAGAATTAGATATATCCCCACAGTTGGTTCAAAACATAAAGCAATGTGAGGTTGCAAATGGGATTGGAACGGGACATGTTCGAAAACCTCGGCTTATATTGAAAAGAGCAGAGCAAATTAGAGTTCAAAAAATAATCGACGATTCCTTGGCTTTACGACCAGATTTAGGAAACTATAAAATATACTTATGATTCAAGGAAAAAGTGTAATCAACGGAAAAGAAGTTAATTCCAAAAACAAAGATTCTTTCTATACGTATAGTGCAGAGACTAGTAAGCAATTATCTCAGCAGTATGATAATGCAAATTTAAAAGATATCAACTACAGTTGTGAGGTTGCAGCGCAAGTATTTGCAGATTATGCAGCAACTAGCTCGGCTACACGCGCAGCCCTATTAATCCAAATTAAAACAGAGTTAGAGCAAAATAAAGTGGCTATCCTTGCCCAATATCAACTGGAATCGGGTTATCCCGATGGGCGAGCTCAGGGAGAATTCACTCGAACTTTAGTGCAGATTCAAAGCTTTGTAGATTTATTAAACGAAGGTTCTTATGTAAAAGCAATTTTGGATGTAGGCATCGAAGGCGCTCCCGATTTACGCAAAATATACTTCCCCATAGGGCCAGTTGTAGTTTTTGGTGCCAGTAATTTTCCACTAGCTTTTTCAACCGCAGGTGGGGATACCATCTCTGCTTTAGCGGCAGGATGTCCAGTAATTCTTAAAGGGCATCCCTATCATGCTGGAACAAGTGAATTGGTTGCTCAAGCCATACAAAGTGCGATACAAAAAAGCGGTCTACCTGATGGTATTTTTGCACACCTGCATGGCGAATCAATTGAAGTTGGTCAACGTTTAGTAGAGCATTCAAAAGTTAAAGGGGTTGGTTTTACCGGAAGCTATAAGGCTGGAAAAGCACTTTATGATATTGCTCAAAAAAGAAAAGAACCCATTCATTTTTTTGCTGAAATGGGCAGTGTAAATCCTGTTTTTATATTACCGAATCGTTTAGCTTCGGATAAATCATTACCGGTCGATCTTGCAAATTCTATTCAAATGGGTACAGGACAATTCTGTACCAATCCAGGATTAATAGTCATTAGCGGGAAAGCTACAAGTACTTTTGTCGACCAATTGGCTTCAGAGATTCTAAAGGGAGAACCCGCTACTATGGTGCATCCCAATATTAGTAGAAATTACGAACATCAACTTCAAAACATCAAAAACCAAGGAGTTACTATTCACAAAGGAAGTCTAGACGCGAATTGTCCAGCTTTGGGGGTTATTTCTGCTGAAGAGGTTTTGATAAATCCAAATGTCTTAGAAGAGGTTTTCGGACCTTTTAGCTTGGTTATTCAATGCCCAACAATGGAAGAATTAAACACAATTGCCGAAGTTCTTCCTGGGCAATTAACCGCAACAATTCTTGGAGAGGCTGAAGAATTAAATGGAAATAAACAACTGCTTGCATCGGTTCAACAAAAAGTTGGTCGTTTGCTATTCAAAGGTTTACCCACAGGAGTAGCAGTTTCGCCTTCGATGAATCACGGTGGACCCTTTCCGGCCTCTACTGACAGTCGTTTCACCTCTGTTGGAACTTCGTCAATTGAACGCTGGTTAAGGCCAGTTTGTTTCCAAGACTGTCCGCAAGAGTTATTACCTGAAGCTTTGAAAGATGAAAACCCACTACAGATTTTCCGCACCTTAAACAAGCAACTTACAAAATCAATAGTATGAAAAGACTTAATTATATCTTCGTTTGTTTAGTCCTTAGTATTGGCTGCTCTTCAATTAATGAAGATCAACTATCGCTTCAAGAATGCATTGATCAGTACGAAGCGTCGTATGACTCTTATGATACAGAAGTTTTTCCTTTAGGCAACCATACCGAAGAGCGTTATCAAGTTGATTATGATTTTTATGGAACTTTACTAGAAAAAATGAATGGAATAGCAGAAGCTAAACTTACTTCTGAAGGTCGAATTTCATTGAAACTTTTAAAGTTTTTGGTAGAAGATCACCGAGCTAATTTTGAATTTAAAACCCACCTGAATCCCTTATTATCTGATTCAGGTTTTCATAATAGTTTGGTCTATCGTGTTCGTCCTTTGACTTCAAAAAAACAAAGTATTGCCTACCTCAAAATGCTACAGGCTATTCCAATGTTTGTAGATCAAAACCTCATTTTATTAAAAAAAGGACTTGAATCTGGTGTCTCTCAACCCTTAATTATTTTTGAGGGGTATGAAAGTAGTTATGATAAACACATTACTGAAACCGTTGAAAATAATTTCTATTTTTCACCTTTTAAAAACCTTCCAGATCAATTCTCTCTTGAAGAAAAAGATTCACTATTGAGCGTTGCGCATGCTACTATTCAAAAAGATGTGATCCCTTCTTTTCAGAAAATTAAATCCTTTTTTGAAACTGAATATTACCCTCAAACTCGAAAAGCAATTGGAGTTAGTCAAACACCAAATGGAGCAGCCTTTTACAAAGACAGGATAGCCTATCATACTACCCTAGATATGACTGCCGAAGAAGTACATCAATTGGGTTTGAAAGAGGTTGCCAACATTAAAAATGCCATGGAGTCGATTATTAAGGAAGTCAAGTTTCAAGGAAGTTTCGAAGACTTTTTCGCTTTCTTAAGATCGGATAAGCAATTTTATGCGCAATCGGGAGACGAACTTTTGATGCGCGCCCGTGATATAGCTAAACGCTTGGATGAGCAATTGCCTAAATTTTTTAAAATCTTACCCCGAACACCTTATGGAGTTGTAGCTGTTCCCGATGCAATTGCACCAAAGTATACTGGAGGGCGTTATATTCCTAAACCTCCCAATACTACAAATCCAGGGTATTATTGGGTCAACACCTTCAACTTACCCAGCCGCCCCTTATATGTTCTTCCAGCACTTACAGCTCACGAAGCTGTTCCTGGACATCATTTACAAATGGCATTAAATTCAGAACTATCAACTGAAATTCCAAGCTTTAGAAGATCCCTCTATTTGTCTGCCTATGGAGAAGGATGGGGCTTATATACGGAAGCGCTAGCTGGTGAAATGGGAATTTACACCACTCCTTACGAACGTTTTGGTCAGCTTACTTATTCGATGTGGAGGGCTTGTCGCTTGGTTGTTGATACAGGAATTCATGCTTTCGGATGGAGTAAAGAACAAGCAGTAGAATTTATTACTGCAAACACAGCTCTTTCTTTTCATGAAATCAACACCGAGGTAGACCGCTATATTTCATGGCCAGGTCAGGCTTTGGCTTATAAAGTTGGAGAGTTGAAAATTATGGAACTCAGACAAAAAACAGAAAATGCTCTCGGAGATCAATTTGACATACGAGAATTTCACAATATTATTTTACAAAAAGGAACGCTAACCCTTCCGCTAATGGAGGAAGAAGTAGTGGCCTATATTAAGCAAGAATTGAATGAGTAGCATTACAAAATTCAGTTGTATTGATGGGAATACAGCAGGTAATCCCGTTCGTGTTGTAACGTCACCGACGCCAAAACTAGAAGGGAGTACCATGATGGAAAAGCGACTTCATTTTCTTAAAGAATTTGATTGGATTCGCAAGGGCTTGATGTTCGAACCCAGAGGGCACGATATGATGAGTGGAAGTTTTTTCTTTCCTCCACATGATGCATCGAACGATGTCTCCGTTTTATTTATAGAAACTAGCGGATGCTTGCCCATGTGTGGGCATGGTCTTATCGGAACCTGTACTATTTTGATTGAGAAAAAATTAGTTTTGCCAAAAGAAAAAGGAATTCTTCGAGTTGAAACACCTGCCGGATTAATCATTGCTTCTTACACGCAAGAAGCCGAAAAAGTTACTGCTGTTAAATTCACAAACATTGCTTCTTTTCTCTACTCTTCAGGTCTTGAAGTAGATCATCCAGAGTTAGGAAAACTCAAAATTGACGTTGCCTATGGGGGTAATTTTTATGCTATTGTAGATCCTCAAGAAAACTTTAAGGGTATTGAAGATTTCACTGCGGGGAAATTAATTGACTTCAGCAAATCGTTACGAATCTTGGTTAATGAGTTGCAAGAATTTATTCATCCCGAGGATTCTAATATCCGAGGATGTAGTCATGTTTTGTGGGCAGGAAAAACGCTTGATAAAAAATCTACAGCACGTAACGCCGTTTTTTATGGAGACAAGGCAATCGATCGTTCACCTTGCGGAACCGGTACTTCGGCACGAATGGCGCAATGGTTTGCACAAGATAAACTAAAGGTTGGATCGAACTTTATTCACGAAAGCATTATTGGCTCTACCTTTAAGGGTACTTTAGAGCAAGAAACAACAGCTGGTTCATTCTCAGCAATTGTTCCAAGCATCGAAGGTAGCGCCCGTATAACAGGATACAACACAATACTAATTGATTCTGAAGATCCCTATGTAGCAGGATTTCAAGTTATTTGATTTGATATGAAAAAGAAAGTAGTCGTAATTGGGGGAGGAATTGTAGGCCTATCTACCGCATTTTATTTGAGAGCGGAAGGACATGAGGTCACTGTGTTGGATAAGGGTACTCTTTCTGAAGGAGCCTCTTTTGTCAATGCGGGATATTTGACTCCAAGTCATATCATTCCTCTTGCGGCGCCTGGAATGATTTCTAAAGGACTGAAATGGATGTTCAATTCATCTAGCCCTTTTTATATCAAACCCCGATTGGATGCCGATTTAATTTCCTGGGGTTGGAAATTTATCCGTTCCTGTTCTAAAGCACATGTGCAGCGTTCGTTGTCTGTGATAAAAGATATTAATACCTTGAGTAAGAACTTGTATCACGAAATGCACCAATCCATGGATTTTGATTTTCATTTGGAGGATCGAGGCGTATTGATGGCTTTTAAAACTTCAAAGGCAGAAAAGGAAGAGTTTTCTGTAATGAAAGCCGCCCAAGACTTGGGATTGGATGTTTCTTTGATCGGGCAAGATGAGGTTAATCAACTGCAGTCAGACGTTACAATGAATATCGCTGGGGCGTATCATTATCGATGCGATGCACACACAACTCCGGGCGTTTTTATGCATCAGTTACGTGACAATATTCTTGCGAATGGCGTTTCCATTCACACGAAAACCACTGTAAATGGATTTGAAGTTGTAAATAATCAAATAAAAAAAGTGCAAACGAATCAAGGTGATTTTGAGGCAGATGAAGTTGTTTTTGCCGTAGGTGCTTGGACAGAAAAACTCCTAAAGCCTTTGAAAATTTCGCTTTCTATCCAAGCAGGAAAAGGATATCGAATCAATGTAGCTGCACCTACAGGAATCACAGTGCCTGCTATCCTGATGGAATCAAAAGTAGCGGTAACTCCCATGCAGGGATTTACTCGTTTTTCGGGAACTATGGAGATAGCGGGAATCAATAACACCATTCACATGAATCGGGTACAGGCCATAGCGCAAGCATCGAGTCAGTATTATCAAGGAATAGTGATCGCGAAAGAAGATCAAGAGCAGGCTCATTGTGGACTGCGACCATTGTCACCAGACGGATTACCGTTTATTGGAAGACATTCTTCTTGTTCTAATTTGGTTATGGCTACTGGTCATGCCATGATGGGTTGGAGTTTAGGCCCGGGAACTGGGAAATTAGTTTCTGAAATTATTTCGGGTAAAAAAACAGCTATGGATATAGCTGCTTTTGAGCCTGAACGAAAGTATGGATTATAGTTTATAGTTAATACCGCAAGCAAGTGGTGGCGTTTTATAAATATTTTTTCCAATCAACGGAATACTATACCCAAAGGAAGCACTCCACTTTTTTACTATCAAATAATTGATTTCCCCGCCTAAATTGGTGACTTCAACATTATTTTAAAAAATACTTCCGTTACTATTCTCGGCAGATAAAGAGCCGTTGAAAAAAGATTGAATCTTATTCAGGATTGATAAAAGCAAGAATTCATTTTTAAATATCTGAGATCATGTTTCAAAATCCAGCCGGATTTCATCGGAATAACCATTACTCCTATTATTGACGCCTACAGATCCTTTGGCGTATAAAGAATGCTTTGCAATCATAAACGAAGTTTCGGCGAAGACTTTTAAGGTTTGATTGAATTCTCCATCTCCAGTTTGATAACTTCCACCACTGTTATTCCCTGAGGGAATCCCTAGGGTTAATGAAGTAGCTAGTATCCATTTCGGTTGTTTGAGAATTTGAACTTCTATCGCAAGATCAATATTTTCAAGACTGTTTACTGCTTCTCCTGGTTGACCTGGATTGCTAGAGGTAAAGATTTACTCGTTTTGATATACTCGGATAAAAGGAACATAGCCCACCAACGTTATTTTGTCTGTAATTCTATGATGCCTGTATAAACTGGTCCCAAAAATCTCCAAGTTGCATTAGGATCTAGAAGTCCCTCATCCGTATAGTGTTAGTCTGCTTCTAAAAACCAAGCTCCAACTTTATAATATCCAGTTTCTTTTTTATTGAGTCCATTGTGCGGTTCCAAAAGTTATTATAAGAAAAAAAAGACAGCCCAATAACAAGAATTATTTTTGCATAGTGTATGGTTAAATTAAAATATGGTTGAATCTCCGACTTTGACATTGAAAGGCTTGCACCAGCACCAGATGTACTTGTAATCACTAATGTTGATTGAAGAAGGTAAAGTATAGCTGTGAGCTCCGTTAAAAAAGGTCACCTCTGCAATTTCATAGAATCCTGAAGTTGAATTAGGATTGTTTGAAAGGTACACATAAAGACCAGGAAGTGCAGTTGAAGTTTGTATTCTCCTGCGATATCCAATACCAATTCCTCTGCATCATTTAAACCATATTCATAGCTCCCAGTTAGCATATAACCTCATGTTGTTCGTATTGTACCTTGATAGGATTAGGTAGCAGTTACGACCACACCATCATCTACAGTTGTAGTCGATGTATTTGTAGTCAAGTCCCTAACTGTTTTAGTTGAAGTTCCTGTATTGGTTGTCATTTTTGCTGTTTCGGTTATTACAGTAACAACTTCTCGTACGGAAAAAGAAGTTTCGGCAGAAATGGTAGTCCCTAAAGCGTTAACAATACTAACCTGAATAGTTCTAACGCCGTCGCTGGTTGCAGTAGCAAAACCAATATCATCTATAGTGAGAGCATTGGAAGGAGATACGATCCAAACTAAATTAGGATTGTCAACTGGTGTTCCACTAGTAACAAAATATCTAGCAGTAAACTTAAATTTTTGCCCAACCTTGATGGAGATAATCTGGGGAGAAGTAATTTGAAGTGTTGGATCGACATAATCGTCTGTGATATCGGTTCCAATGAAGCTTAGATACAATAAGAAGCTGATAAAAACCAGTATTTTTTATACATCATAAAAATTTAGTTATTAATAATGTATTGAAAGAAATCAAAAAGAATGCCAGAATAAATGATTTTAATAAAAAAAAGCAGCAAACTATCCTAAAACTCGAACAGCGTCTTTGGCACAATAAGTTACAATAAGCGATGCTCCAGCACGCTTAAAAGCAATGAGTTGCTCGTACATGATTGCATTATATTCAATCCAGCCTCTCTGTGCAGCAGCCTTTAGCATAGCATACTCGCCACTAACTTGGTAGGCAGCGATGGGAACATCAACTTGATTACTCAAATCACGGATGATATCTAGATAGGCTATACCTGGTTTTACCATTATAATATCAGCACCCTCTTCGATGTCCAATTCTGCTTCTAGTAGTGCTTCTTTTCTATTATGGAAATCCATCTGATAGGTTTTTTTATCTCCAAAACCCGGAGCAGAATCAAGTGCAGATCGGAAAGGGCCATAGAAACCTGAAGCGTATTTGGCGCTATAACTTAGGATCCCAGTATTGTTAAAATGTTCTTGTTCTAAGAGGTTTCGAATGGCCAAAATACGGCCATCCATCATGTCACTAGGAGCTACAAAGTCTGCTCCTGCCTGTGCATGCGATAAGGCCATTTGTGCTAGCACTTCCACCGTAGTGTCGTTTAAAATGATTCCTTTTTCTACAATTCCATCGTGTCCAAAAGAAGAATACGGATCTAAAGCTACATCAGTCATAACGACTATTTCGGGAACAGTTTCTTTAACAAGGGCAATGGCTCTTTGCATTAAACCCACAGGATTCAGTGCTTCTGTACCTTTATTGTCTTTCAGGGTATCGGGTACTTTGACAAACAATAAAACAGTTTGTAATCCCATGTTCCAAAGTTCTTGAACTTCTTTTTTCAGATGATCTAAACTCATTCGGTAATAGTCCGGCATAGAAGCTATTTCTTCTTTCACGTCTGAGCCTTCTACAGCAAAAAGTGGCACAATAAAGTCGCTCGGTGATAGCTGCTGTTCTCTGACCATACTTCTTACTGCTTTTGAACTTCGTAATCTTCTGTTTCGTTTTATTGGATACATGGAGGTGTTTTAAGTAAGGTCTTCTTTTTCATTAGCAATTCCATCTAAGAATACATCTAATGTGTTGGTTTCAGTTTCTTCAGAATCTTCAAACGATTCTAGTTCAGTATTTTGATTGGGCTTTTTCATAGTTCCCAATGTCATCATCAGCATGGATGTTAAAATAACAACCAGTAACACCTGTTCGTCAATAATTGAAGCTGATGTATTTATAAAGGTAACTTCTTTGATTTGAAGAAACAATAAAATACTGATCAAGCCTCTAGGAGACATATAGACCAGATGAGAGGGTCTTATTTTAAAGGTTGTAACGATAAAATACAGATATCGAATGAGGAGCATAATTCCAAAAATCAACACCCCATAAATAAAGGGAGTAATGGAAGAAAACTCAACTAAGTTGATTGAAAAACCAAAAAATAAGAAAAAAAAGGTTTTCACTAAAAAGGTAGATTCTGC
>Ga0307998_1000870_pt1 | contig 16742 bp, 13 predicted proteins | sample Davwhametageno37_FD_203147 | JGI IMG/M metagenome (GOLD analysis project Ga0307998, IMG submission 203147) | Marine microbial communities from Davis Island wharf, Antarctic Ocean - #37 | ecosystem: Environmental > Aquatic > Marine > Unclassified | place: Antarctic Ocean: Davis Island wharf... | reverse complement strand
TTTGGAAGAAACTTTTGCTCCACCAATTACAGCGGTGAAAGGCTTTTTAGGGTCTTGAATTACTTTTTGTAAGTTATTTAATTCACGAGCCATAAGAAGCCCAAATGATTTTCTCCCTTCATAGAACTTGGCAATAACAGATGTGCTCGCATGAGCTCGATGAGCTGTTCCAAACGCATCGTTTACATAGAAGTCGCCATGTTTAGCTAACTGGCCAGCAAATGCCTCGCTACCTTCTTTTTCGTCCGCATAAAACCGAAGGTTTTCCAATAACAATACCTCGCCAGCTTGAAGACTTCTTGACATTTCTAAGGAAGCTTCTCCAATACAGTCATTTGCAAATTTTACATCCAAACCTAAACAAAGAGTAAGATGATTAACTAACAAAGAGAGCGAAAACTTTGATTCTGGGCCCAACTTTGGCCTTCCGAGATGGGACATCAAAACAACAGATCCACCATTATTTAGAATGTAATTTATTGTGGGCAATGCAGCCTGAATTCTTGTATCGTCAGTTATCTGTAAGTCGCTGTTTAAAGGTACATTAAAATCTACCCTTACCAAAACCCGTTTCCCGCTTATGTCAAAATCTTTAATCGTTTTCATGCCTTTATTTTAATGAATTCAAATATAGTTTTTCAATCCAAAATGAAGGAAAACTTAAGCGCTTATTTTTTTACTTTTGAAATGAATGGAAATGGACAGGGTAATTGGGCAAGAAGGGATTAAGAGTCACCTAATTGAGGCTATAAAAAATGGACGAATTGCTCACGCCCAACTTTTTACTGGGAAAAAAGGATCAGGTGGATTGCCTCTGGCATTGGCTTATGCTCAATTAATAGTTGCAAATTTTTCAACTGGTGATTGGACCGACAAACCAGATGAAAGTGCTCTTATAAAATCACAAAAGATAGTTCATCCGGATATTCATTTTATCTTTCCGGTAAATAAAACGGATACTATAAAATCGAAAGACCCAGTAAGTGATGATTTTATTCATTTGTTCAGAAAAGCAATTATAAAAAATCCATATCAAGGCTTAAACGACTGGTATAATTTTATTGGAATTGGAAATAGCCAGGGAAACATAAGTGTTAAGGAAAGCGCTAGTTTGCTTAAAAAGCTCAGCCTAAAGCCATTCGAAAGTAAATTTAAGGTCATTATTATTTGGATGCCCGAATTAATGAATGATAAAGCAGCGAATAAAATTTTAAAAATCCTGGAAGAGCCACCTAAAAACACTTTGTTTTTATTGGTATCAGAAGACACGGACCAATTATTACCAACAATTATTTCACGGACTCAAATCGTTAAACTAGCCCCTTTAACAGATCAGGAAGTAGCAAATGGTTTGATTACTCAATTTAAAACACCCACGGATCAGGCAAATGGAATAGCACATTTGGCCTCGGGGAGCTATCAGCGAGCAATTAAGCTGACCAAAGAAAATAAAATAGGTGAGTTTAATAGAAATGAATTTGCCTCTTGGATGCGCCTTTGTTTTACAAAAGACGTAAATAGTTTGATGAAGTGGTCAGCTAATATGGCAAAGCAAAAACGCGAGAATTTGAAGCTGTTTTTTGAATACGCACTTCACATGTTTCGCGAAAGTTTGATTTTAAATTATTCTGACCCTGGTTTGCTGCGATTAGAAGGTTCTGAAAAAGAATTCGCCATAAAATTTGCCCCATTTATAAACCAGGCCAATTGCATTAGAATGGTAAGTGAATTTGAGGAAGCAATATTGCACACAGAAAGAAATGCAAATTCTAAAATCTTGTTGTTCGATTTAAGTATTCAGGTTATGAAACTGATAAAAGTAAAGCCGGTTTTGGAAGAGTAGAAGGAAATGATATACTATTTACCTTTTGTTTTAATAGGAGTTCTTTCGTTTGTTGTTTCAAGAAAATATAAGCAAAAGCTTAACTTCTATTTTAAATTTATCAATCTTAGTATTTTGATTGGATTTATTTATTCAGTTGGCTTGGGATTTTATAATTTAAGTTATTATATGGGCGATAAGATTAACGAACCACCTTCTTTAATGTTTTCAGAATGGTTTAGTTTTTTATTGTATTTCGTTGTAATCCCAATGGATGTAGTTTGTTTTTTCCAAAAAATCGTTCTCAAAAAAAGAGTAAAATGAAAATATTTAGAAAAGCATTTATTGCATTCATTACAATTGGTTTAACTTACTCATGTGGTTTTTTTGAGTCCAATTCAGTTGAAAACCATATCCATCTTTTTGGCAAAACGTATCTTGTGGAAGATAAATTAGATTTAAGCTCCGGATTTATGATCGTGGATAAACTTGATGATTCATCGAGTCGAATTTTGATTAGCAACGTTTCAGAAATATATTACGATTCATTAAATGCTTATGTCATTTCGGATATTAGCGAATCAAGAAAAAAACATATTTTAGTGTCGTTTGAAAAAGGCGAATCAGTCGAAAACCCATTAACCCTTGACGAGTTTTATGACGCTGTAGGGAGTTGCAAATGCAAAGTGTTTATTTGCAAGTTGGGAAAAAATTGAACGATATCAATGCTTTTAAAATTGGAACCCTTGGATTAAAACCCAAGCTTGTTTCAACTACATTTGTGACATTGTAGAACTTTCGATTCAGTCGAATTTATTTTCGATTGAACTCATTATATATATTTAATAAATGGGCTGTGGATCTTGCTCTTCTGGAGCGTGCGGAACTAGTTCAACTCCTGCTGGTTGTCAAAGTAATGGCAACTGTCAAACAGGTGGTTGTAACAAATTGGAAGTCTTTGATTGGCTTGCAGGAATGGAATTATCTTCTGTTCAACAAGAACGAATAGTTGAGGTTCGGTTTAAAAGTACTCGTAAAGAATTTTTTAGATTCGGAACAGATTTTTCTCCAATTATTGGGGATAGCGTTGTCGTAGAGTCTGCTCATGGTTTTGATATTGGTGCGGTTTCTCTTACGGGAGAATTGGTAGCCGTGCAAATGAAAAGAAAAAACATTAGCCAAAAAAGTCAATTATTGAGAGTGAAAACACTTGCTACTCAGGCCGAATTGGACTTATGGAAAACTGCACAAGAAAAAGAAAACGATAGCATGGTTCAAGCCAGAAAAGTTGCACGCGACTTGGGTTTGGAAATGAAAATATCGGATGTGGAGTACCAAGGTGATGGTACAAAAGCGACGTTTTATTACACATCAGATGGACGTGTAGATTTTAGAGAATTAGTGAAGGTGCTAGCCGGAAAGTTTAAAATTCGGGTAGAAATGAAGCAAATAGGCACTCGTCAAGAAGCTGGGAGAGTTGGAGGAATTGGAGTCTGCGGACGTGAATTGTGTTGCTCTACTTGGCTAAGTGATTTCAGGAGTGTTTCTACTTCAGCAGCAAGGTACCAACAATTGGCAATAAACCCAATAAAGTTAGCCGGCCAATGTGGTAAACTAAAATGCTGCCTCAATTATGAGCTTGATTCTTATGTGGATGCACTGATAGGTTTCCCTAAAAGTGATGTCAAATTGGACACCAAGAAAGGAAGGGCTTTTTTGCAGAAAACGGATATTTTTAAAAGAATGCTTTGGTTTAGCTATTTTGATGAGCCAGCTGTTTTTCATCCTCTTTCATTGGAAAGAGTAAATGAAATAATAGCCATGAATAATGATAAAATGAAGCCTGATGACTTAAAAGATTTTAACCTAGAACCTGTTTCAGTTGAAAAAGTACTCGATTACGAAAATGTGGTGGGACAAGACGATTTAGAAAGATTTGACAGAGATAAAAACCAGCACAATCGAAATAAAAAGAAAAAACGAAAACCTCAAGGAGGAAATAACCCTCAGAACAAACAGAACACGAACGGGAACAAACCTCAAAACAATAAAAACAAGCAGTCTGGAAATAAGCAACAAGGTAAAAGTCGAAAGCCGGGTGAAAATAACCAGAACAAAGGACAACAGAACAAACAGAATCCTCAAAACCAAAATGCTAAACCTAAAATAAGTAATCCTCAAAAAGCAGACGGGAATAAACCTCCGAGTCCTAAGGGTAAGGAAAGTAGTTAGTTATGAGAAGGGCAGTGGTTTTTTTAAGTTTTCTTATTGCACTAACGGCGTGTGACACTAACGTAGTTTTTGAGGAAAACAGGGCCATGAATGACTTTGTATGGAATACGGATTCAACCGTGAGTTTTGAAGTTAACATTGAAGATACCCTGAGCAAATACAACATGTATTTCAATTTGCGCAACCAAAAAAGTTATGATTTCTCAAACTTATATGTGTATTACAAAAGCAGACTCCCTAATGGCGCTCGCGACCTGGATACACTTCATTTTGTTTTAGCCGACCCTTCGGGCAAATGGCGGGGAAAAGGGTCTGGGGAATTGATAAATAATCAAATCTTATTTAAAATGAATTTTAGGTTTCCCATGTCTGGTAAGTACATTTTTATAATGGAACAAGGCATGAGAAGGAAGGAACTTAAAGGCATTGCAGATGTTGGTTTGAGAGTGGAAAAAGTGAAGTAGAAAACAGATTCGTCTTAAAGCCGACTTTTTAAATTTCAACATTTAGACTCTTTTAAAGTCCTAATAAAACTTCCTCTGGAGACTTGGCGCCAAACATTAGTTTTAATGGGTTTTCTATCATTTCTTTTACCTTGTACAAGAAAGAAACAGACTCCTTCCCATCAATAATTCTATGATCGTAAGATAGTGCAATGTACATGATTGGTCGAATTACAACTTCACCATTAACCGCAATTGGGCGCTCTACAATATTGTGCATACCTAAAATTGCAGATTGAGGTGGGTTAATAATAGGCGTGCTCATCATTGACCCAAATACTCCACCATTGGTAATGGTAAAAGTTCCGCCGGTCATTTCATCAATGGCTAACTTACCATCTCTTGCTTTAATAGCAAGTCTTTTTATTTCGGCTTCAATTTCTGCCAAACTCATTTGTTCTGCATTACGAACAACAGGAACCATTAAACCTTTTGGAGAGCTTACGGCTACTCCTATATCTGCGTAATCATAGGTAATAACTTGATCTCCATCAATCATTCCGTTTACTGAAGGAAATAAACGTAAAGCTTCGGTACATGCTTTTGTGAAAAAAGACATAAAGCCTAAGTTCACGCCATGTTTTTCTCTAAAAGCTTCTTTATGTTTTTTGCGAAGGTCCATCACAAAACTCATATCAATTTCGTTGAACGTAGTCAACATGGCCGTCTCCTGTTTTACAGCAACTAAACGCTGCGCTACTTTTCGGCGAAGCATAGACATTTTTTTCTTGCTCTCGTCACGAGTTCCGCCCCATCCTTGCATTGCAGAAGCAGCATCAATTCCACCAGAAATATAAGCCTCAACATCACCTTTGGTGATTCTACCATTGGCACCAGATCCTTTAATTGAAGAAGCTTTTACACCGCTTTCTTTTATCATTTCACGGGCAACTGGAGTTGCTTTCGCATCTATTTTCGCTTCTGCCTTTGGTGCTTCTTCTTTTGGTTTTTTAGCGACCACTTCTTCCTTCTCAACTGGTTTGGTCTCCGTTTTAGCTTTAGAAGTACCTTTTACACTAGTATCAATAGAGCAAACTACGCTTCCAACCTCAACAGCATCTCCTTCTTCAGCAATCAATGTTATTGCTCCAGCAAATTCTGCTACTAATTCAAGGGTAGCCTTATCTGAATCTATTTCGGCAATAGGCTGATCCACATCAACATATTCGCCATTTTCGACCATCCAAGAGGCAATTTCTACTTCAGTAATTGATTCTCCCGGACTCGGGATTTTCATTTCTTTTACCATTGTAATTTTCTAATTCTATTTTTAACTAAATACCTCGTCCATTAAAGCAGCATACCTTTTAGCATGTCTTTTGCTTGAACCAGTAGCCGCAGCTGCAGAACTTTTTCTACTTATTAATTCTAATGTCACTTTTGGGAAACGTCTAAGAATAAAAGACCATGGGCCCATATTCTCAGGCTCTTCTTGAACCCAATAGGATTTTTTTACTTTCTTGTATTTCTCTAAAACAACGTCAAGGGCATCATAAGGAACGGGATACAATTGTTCCATTCTAATAAATGCAATATTCTCCACTCCACGTTTTTCTCTTTCATCCAATAAATCGTAATAAATTTTACCAGAACAGAACATTACCTTTTCTACTTTACTTGGTGTAACAAAAGGGTCGTCGTAAACTTCTTGAAATCCACCGGTTGTAAAATCCTTTATGGAAGAAATACATTTTGGGTGACGCAACAAGCTTTTTGGAGTAAAAACAATAAGTGGTTTTCTAATTGGGCGATGCAATTGTCTTCTTAACAAATGAAAGAAGTTCGCGGGAGTTGTACAGTTAGTTACCTGAATGTTATTCTCGGCAGCCGCTTGTAAAAAGCGTTCAATTCTTGCTGATGAATGTTCTGCACCCTGTCCTTCATACCCATGAGGAAGTAACATAACAAGCCCATTCATTACTTTCCATTTATCTTCTGCCGGAGTAATAAATTGGTCAATAATAATTTGTGCCCCGTTAAAGAAATCACCAAATTGAGCTTCCCATATTGGAAGTGTGTTAGGCATAGCCATAGCATAGCCATATTCAAATCCTAAAACACCATATTCAGATAACAAGCTGTTGTAAATGTCGAATTTTGCATCTTTCTTTTCTACACTTCTAAGTGAAACATACTCTTCTTCTGAGTCTTCAACTTTTAAGACAGCATGACGATGAGAAAAGGTTCCTCTTTCTACATCTTGACCACTAACTCGAACACTAAACCCTTCATCGAGTAATGTTGCATAAGCCATAAGTTCACCCATTGCCCAGTCGAGAGAAGTGCCCTCATTCAACATTTTCTTACGATTGCCAGTTAATCGCTCAACTTTTCGTAAAAAGCTTTTTCCTTCAGGAAGCTCAGTAATTTTATTTCCTAGCTCAAGAAATTTTTTCTTAGAAACTGAGGTATCTGGTGATGTTTTAAAGTCATCTAAATCAGCTTCTTTTAGCCCAACCCAAGATTCTTCTAAAAAGGAAGTAATAACAGCTAATTTATTTTGGCGAGACTTACTTAAGTCATCTTCAAGCATTGCCTTATAGTCATCTTCAAGCTTTGCTTGCTCCTCTGTACCTACAATTTTTTCTTCAATTAATTTTTTGAGATAAATGTCTCTTGGATTAGCGTGCTTGGCAATTGCCTTGTAAAGTAATGGTTGAGTAAATCTTGGCTCATCTCCCTCATTATGACCATATTTACGATAACACAACAAGTCAATGAACACATCTTTTTTATATTTTTGACGGTATTCTAGTGCCAGCTTAATGGTGTGTACTACTGCCTCAACATCATCTCCATTTACATGAAACACTGGGCTTAAAGTCACTTTTCCAACATCGGTACAATAAGTACTTGAGCGCCCGTCAATATAATTTGTTGTAAACCCGATTTGATTATTGACCACGATATGAATAGTGCCACCTGTTCGGTAAGCATCTAAACCCGCCATTTGAACAATTTCATAAACTATTCCCTGGCCCGCAATGGATGCGTCACCATGAATTAGTATTGGGCAAATTTTTGATTCGTCTTTTAAATAATCGTCAATCTTTGCTCTTGCAATTCCACCTACAACAGGGTCAACGGCCTCTAAGTGAGATGGGTTTGGAGCTAAAGTCATGTGAACTTTTTTTCCTCTATCGGTAGTAAGGTCACAAGTATATCCGAGGTGGTATTTTACATCGCCATCAAAAAGATTGTCTTCGTATTCTTTTCCTTCAAATTCTGTAAAAATTGCAGAATAAGATTTATTGAAAATGTTTGCAAGCACATTCAAACGACCACGATGTGACATTCCAAGTACAAATTCTTGGATCCCATTTTCAGCACCATGTTCAACCAGCGCATTTAATGCAGGAATTAAAGCTTCGCCTCCTTCCAACGAGAACCTTTTTTGTCCAACAAACTTTTTATGCAAAAAGCTTTCAAAACCTACCGCCTGGTTCAGCTTATTCAAGATTTCCATCTTTTCATCTTTGGTGAAAACAGGGGTATTTCGAGTAGGCTCTATTTTATTTTTAATCCAATCAATTACTTCTGGTTGACGGATATACATGTATTCTAAACCAATTGACTTGCAATAAGTTTGATCTAAATGCTCTATGATATTCTTAAGTTTGGTTTTACCCATTCCAATTTCAGAACCGGCATTAAACTCAACTTCAAGGTCTCTTTTTTCAAGACCATAATTTTCAATCTCTAAAGAAGGGGAATAGGTCCTTCTAGTTCTAACGGGGTTGGTTTTGGTAAACAAATGCCCTCTAGAACGGTAATCATTAATTAAATTAATGACTTTAAATTCCTTTTGAAAGTTTTGATCGGCTCCAACCGCATCTTCATAATTAGCGCGAGAAAAGTCAAAACCTTCAAAGAATTTTTTCCAACCAAAATCTACACTTTCGGGGTTTTGAAGGTATTGCTCGTAAAGGCTTTCAACAGCGTTTACGTCGCTGTTACCTAGGTAAGAAAATTTATCCATGAACCGTTTTCAAAAATAGGAGGCAAAGCTACAATTTTCTTATGTTTTGTGGCGTTAAACTTTACGAAAGACAACCCCTTATTTCAGCTTATTTCATCATATTTGTTCGTTAATTAGAGTAATGACTAAAATTTCAGCGGTAATAATCACCCTAAATGAAGAGCGGAACATAAAAAGATGTGTTCTTGCTGCTCAAAAGGTTTCTGATGAGGTAATAATTTTAGATTCATTTTCAACTGACAAAACGGTTGAAATTGCCAAAGAATTAAACTGTACAGTAATTCAACAGAAATGGTTGGGGTTCAGCGCTCAAAAAAATAAAGCAGACGCCATGGCATCTTATGAGTACATTTTAAGTTTAGATGCTGATGAAGAAATTGGTGATGAACTAATTAATTCAATTCTTAAAGAAAAACAAAAAGGATTATCAGGTGCGTTTTCCTTCAATAGGCTAACTAATTATTGCGGATCATGGGTAAGATATGGCGGTTGGTATCCTGATGAAAAAACAAGACTTTTCCCTAAGCAAGACTCAAATTGGAAAGGTGAATTTATACATGAATTATTAGAATTACCTAATAACTGCAAAACCAAAAGGGTAAATGGAAATCTAAATCATTATTCCTATTATTCTTACGCAGAACATAAAAACCGAGCTGCTAAATATTCTGAGCTTCACGCCAAAAAAATGCATTTCGAAAATAAAAAGCGTGGACCAATGAAACCCTACCTCAGCAGTTTTGCAAAATTTATAAGTATGTATTTTATTAGTTTTGGAATATTAGATGGAAAAACGGGTTTTATAATTGCATGGGTATCAGCTGGAGCCACTCACAATAAATACAAATTTTTAAGTAGATTAAACAAGGTATAACTTTATGAAATCTGTTCTAGTAGATCTCTATAAAATCAAAAACTTGAACTCCGGTTTGGGTCAGTTTTCATTGAATTTCGCAAATCATCTAACGAAATTTGCGTCTGAAAATTTAACGTTGAATAGTTTAGCGCCAAATTCAGCACAAAACTTACTGGACAAAAGGTTTAATAAAATTTCCAGCAATCAATTAAACCGCCTTTTTCAAAATAACACAAAGTACGATTTATGGCACAGTCTACACCAATTTCCCTCCCATTTTCCAAATTCAAATAGCATTCAAATATTAACTATCCATGATTTAAATTTTTTAAAAGAAAAGTCTGAATCTAAAAAGCAGTCCTATTTAAAAAAACTACAAAATAATGTGAACAGGGCCAATTTTATTACTTCCATATCGAACTATACGGCAAAGGAAATTGAGAAGCATATTGATTTAAAAGGAAAAAAAGTCACAACAATTTACAACGGCGTTTCTATAAATAGAGATTCAATTTTAGAAAAACCAAATTATGTTACCGGCACAAAATTTTTCTTTTCAATTGGAATTTTTAATCGAAAAAAGAATTTCCATGAGCTCCTAGAAACAATAAAAGACTTGGAAGGGGCACAACTGATCATTGCAGGAAACAATAACACGGAATACGGAAGAGAAATAAAAAAGGAAATAAAGATAAAAGAGCTAGAGAGTAAAGTTATATTACCAGGAATAATATCAGAGGTAGATAAGAATTGGTTGTACGATAACTGTGAAGCACTGTTGTTTCCTTCTATGGCTGAGGGATTTGGATTGCCGGTAATAGAGGCAATGCAGTATGGAAAGCCTGTTTTTTTAAGCAAGGAAGGGAGCTTGCCGGAGATTGGAGGTGAACATGCATTTTATTTTGACGGTTTTGAAAGCAATAAAATGATCAAAACAATATTAAATGGAATGGAACAGGTAAGTAAAAACGACAAATTATTTAAGCAAAAGTCTCAGAAACACGGCGATCAATTTAGCTGGGAAAACTCGATTAAAGCTTACTTAAACTTGTACGAAGAAATCTTGAAATACGCTTAATTTTCATCTGTTTGTTTTGCCATACCAATAGCAAATAAAGATATAAAACCAGCAAAAAACGTAACCCCTACCTGCGTTTCAATGGTGTCTTCCATGAGCATGGATAGGGATACGATTATTAGAAATGCAAAGCCTAAGTAATTGTTTTTAAGATGAATAAAACAATTTAATAATACCGCCAAAAACCATACTAAACCAATAAAACCAAATGTAACGAAAATTGTAATGTACTGGTTGTGTGGCTTGTGCCTGTACTCGAGACTTAAAACTGAGTTGATTTCAACATAAGCCTTGTTTAATTCTACAATGATGTCACCTGTTCCTACACCAAAAAGTAAATTGTGTTTTATGACATATTTAGAAGCTCGCCAGAACTCAATTCTTTGGGCTACAGAATTACCCGAAGGATTGCCTTTGTTCACGATGTAATTATGTAATTCCCAGGCGGTTTCATAAATCCTTTTTGACAACCCCTTATTTTGGCTGAATTTAAAATTCGTAGCTCCGTTTTCTATGTCACTTACTTCTTGTAAAGAAAGTTGTCGTATTCCAGCCGAGTCCTTCGGTAATTTTTTTGAAGTTAAGTAACGTATTAATGAGAATCGAACGGCTTGTCCAGTATTGCCATTATTATAATAGCTAATTTCCGATATTTTGTTCCATTCTTTTTCCAATTCATATTCACAAACTTGATCCCATACAAGGTTTCCGTTTTCAAGTTGTTTGTTTTTAGCATTAAAAACAAAGTCATTTCCGTTTGCGGTTTTCTTCGAAACTTTGCACAGGGCAGAATTAGTATTTGGAAAAACAAAACTTTCAACCGATGAGAAAACGTAAGCCCCAATTGTTATAACCAACATCAAAGACAATATAAATGCGCTTTTTTTATATAAGGTGTTTTTTAGTTTAAAAAGCTTTACTTCTACAAGTACGAACCCCGCGATTCCTAGAACAAAAACACCCGATAGCATTTGCAATTGAAGCATGTAAATCAAAAATGAAATCGTTATTAATCCCAATAAAACACGAAAAAAGGGATTGACTTTATTTTTGACTAGTTCAAATATTAGAAAGATAATTGCAAGCGCCATCATTAGCGAAAGCCTAATGTGACTGATAAAATGGGATGCGTTTCTTACATCGAAGCCCTGCGCTCCGCTTGCCGACAAAAAATCGTAGTAAGAGAACGAGATTGAAACGATTAAACCAGCGATAAAAAAGAAAAATATAGTTCTAGTTTCAGCTTTTTTTAATGGAGCAATGGAGGCGAAAAAGAATGGAATAAGTAAAATTGGAAGCTTTATTCTTAGATCGTTGAAAGCATAATTAAATTCTGTAGTATATAATAACCCGAGCATATGAAACAGGAAAATGGATACAATTAACCAAAAGAATTTGTTTCGACTTACCCTGTTTAGTTTGCTTTTATAATTTCGTTCAATTAACCAAATTAGGCCTAAAAAAATTTGCGATAGGCTGATTACAAATAGGGAAACTGATAAACTGAAAAACAGTGATGAAAAACCTAAAAGATAAAGGTTTCTATACGTTAAGTATTTTGCTAGCATTCTAAAATTCGTTTTCAGAACGTGCGAAAATCAAAAATATTGAACAAAAAGACAACTATTTTTATTTTGGTACAAACATCAGAATAGAATCACAAATAGATGGGTTGTTTAAAAGTTCAACCGCCTTTAAAAGTCGGGTGTCATTTGCCAAACCATTTTCCACCCTCCCAGACTGATAATAGTAGCGAGAGACTATCTCATTTTCTAAAATAGTTTTTATCTCTTCTTTGTGTAAGTCCAAGTCATTTCGTTTGTTGTTCGAAAGCTCACTTTCCATCGCAGTAAATGAATTTTCTAATTTATTAAAGTACTTTTCATCTTTCGACACCTCTTTCAGTCGTTTCAACAAGATTTCACTGTCGGTTTCATACTCATAAGCCTTTCCTTCTAAGTAGGCAATAAACTCCTCATAATCTGAGTCAGACAGCCTAAACTCATTTGCAGCTTTAATACTGTCGTTGGAATAAAAATAGCGAGTGGCATAATCAAAAATGTGGTGGTTTCGGATTAAACTTGCCGTAACATGTGCTCCTTCAGGCAAGTCAACTTTTACGTCTGGATTAATTCCTTGGCCTTCTAATACGGGTCTTTTGTTTTTAGTATAAAATGGTATTAAGAGTGAATCATCTACTATTTGGGCTTTTCCGTTTTTTTTGTTTCCGTAGTCTAACTCTTGAATGCACCTACCACTTGGAATGTAATATTTGGCTACAGTAACTTTTAGTTGAGAATTATAAGAAAGTGGTTTTGTTTGTTGAACCAAACCTTTACCAAATGATCTTTCACCAACAATAACCGCTCTATCCACATCTTGTAACGCACCGCTTACAATTTCACTTGCCGACGCCGAACCTCCATCAATCAATACAACCATTGGGATTTCTAAATCCAAAGGGGCGTTCAATGCTTTATGGCTTCTGTCCCATTCTTTTAGTTTTCCTTTAGTATGAACCACTTCTTGTCCCCTTTCTACAAAAAAGTTTACGATGTTTACAGCCTCATTAAGCAAACCACCGCCATTACCTCGAAGATCTAAAATGAGCTTGTCCACTTTTTTGTTTTCTTTTAAACTTTTGTATGCGGCAGAAAGTTCTTTGCTGGCGGTTTCAGTAAAACCATCTAATTTTATATAGCCGATACCAGGAGAGATTTCACCATAATACGGCACATCTTTAATTTTAATATTCTCTCTGTTTAATACTTTTTCGAGTAGTTCCCCGTTTCGATCAATAGAAAGAGTCAAACTTGTTTTTGCTTGGCCTTTTAGTAAATGGCTTATTTCACTTGTGGTTTTACCAACTGCGTCTTTCCCGTCAACCTTTAAGATAACATCGCCAGCGTTTAATCCAGCATTAAAAGCAGGAAAACCCTCATAAGGCTCGGCTATTATTATGTAATCTCCCTTTTTGCGAATCAGTGAACCAATTCCACCATATTCTCCTGTTGTTAAAAATCGGTAATCTTCAATATCCGATTCTGGATAGTAAACAGTATAAGGGTCTAATGAACGAAGCATTGCATCAATACTAGTTTTCATTAGTTCGCCAGGCTTAGTCTCTTCTACATAATAAATGTTTAATTGTTTGTAGACATTAGTGAAAATGTCCAAGTTTTTCGATATCTCAAAAAAGTTGTCACTCGTTGCACTACTAAAAAATACTCCTGTGGCAATAGCTAACCCTAAAACTAAAATTTTTCCTTTTTTAAACATATTAAATACCTTATGAGTTAGAATGTAACTGTAAATTGAGCTTGCGTAAAATTAGAGTTAATCTTTTTTGCAAGTCGTTAAAATCTCTTATTTCATGGTGAGTGTACATAATCGCTATAGCAAGAGGTTTGTTGAAGTTGGAGATATCTATTTCCGTTTTGTTCTTTCTAAAGGCCTCTTTAATTCTTCTTCGAAGTAAATTTCGATCTACAGCCTTTTTAAATTTTCTTTTCGGAACAGAAACTAAGAGTTGTACTGAGTTTTTATCTGACTCTTCTTCCAGCCAGTTATAAACTAATTTAAATGGAAACGAAAAAAGTGAATCGCCATTTTTAAAAAGGAGATCTGTGTCTTTTTTAGATTTTAATCTTTCGTTTTTATTTAAACCTTGTTCTTTCAATTTTTCGAGCATAAAAAAAGGGCGACTAACACCCTTTCAATATTAAATGAATTATTGTCTTATTTTTTATTGGCTACCTTTACGTACTGCTCAATTGCCATAGTCATACTTGGAGCAACTTTAGAAGGTGCTAAAATGTCAACTTTGAGCCCTTCCGTTTCTGCAGCTTCAACCGTAGTTGGGCCAAAACAAGCGATTCGAGTCCCATTTTGTTTAAAACCGGGAAAGTTTTGTTTTAGTGATTTTATTCCTGACGGACTAAAAAACACCAAAATATCGTAGCTAACATCAGCTAAACTTGAAAGATCGCTGCAAACAGTACGATATAAGGTTGCTCTTTGGAAGTCAATATTGTTTTTTTCTAAAGTAGCTGGAATAAGGTCTTTTAATAAATCAGAAGTGGGTAAAATATATCTTCCTTCTCCGTACTTTTTTAATAACGGAATAATATCTGCAAAGCGAAGCTTTCCGTGAAAAATTTTCCGTTTTCTAAAAACGACATATTTCTGAAGGTAATAGGCTGTTGATTCAGAGGTACAGAAATATTTCATCGAATCCGGAATTTGAACTCGCATTTCTTCTGCCATTCTAAAGTAATGATCTACAGCATTTCGGCTTGTGAATATAACACTTCCAAAATCCAATAAATTTATTTTTTGTAACCGAAACTCCATTGCATCTATTCCCTCAACATGAATAAATGACTGAAAATCAATCTCTAATTTATTCTTTGATGCTAAATCAAAATAAGGTGATTTTTCATTTTCGGGTTTTGGTTGTGACACCAATATGGTCTTTACTTTCAGATCTACCAATATTCCTCCAATATTTTATCCTCACAATCGTTAAACAAACCCCCTACATTCCACTAACTTCCAAACTGTTAAATGAGGCTTTAACAAAGAGTGCCAATGGTAGGATTTCCAGCGCGCAAATGTATAAAATAATATACTTAAATGAGAACGTGTTATAGGAAGAAAATCTTAGAACAGAACGAACTAGTCTGTACAAATAGAATAGGCCAACGAAAAGCCAGGCTAAGTATAGCCAGAAGTTACTATTTGGCACTAAATACGTACTGAGAATTAATAACGGAAATAAACTAAAAGAAAGGATGGAATGATTTAGAAAACGATAAAAATGAACATCTTCGAAACGAGTTTCCATATCAAAAAGCCAGGCCATGAAGCGCATTACTAAGGACTTTACCAAAATAAATAGTAATAAGCCCAGCGAAATGACTAGATAATCTAACCCGCTCCATTCTAGTTTAAAATTAAAGAATGAAAATGTTTTATTACTAATAAAAAGAAAGATGGAAAAAGTTAAAAAATAAAGGAATTCTACCACCCAATTATAGATTCCAGCCGACTTTTCTTCTCTTGTTAGTTGATCAATAAAGCGGTTGTTGAAATATGAATTGGTCAATAATTTTAACCTGTTAGGATAATAAAGGCGTAGCCAAGCGATCAAAATAACTTGAAGGAAAAAGAAAATTATTAACCAATCAGGTGAAAAAGGTTCTTTAGCAAAAAGAATTTGCTCTTCACCATCTGTTGAAAATAGAGACTCATAAAAACCACTCAAATTGAATTGAAAAGGAGAATAGTCGAATAACAACACGAAAATTCGTTTAAAAAGCACTATGAGTTCTTGTAAAATCACTGAACTACAATAGTACTCTTTGATGTTATTCCTATTTTAAAGAATAATCTCCAGTTTTAATGTTTTCCAAGTTGAAAAACTCTAGATATATTGAAGCCAAGCTTAATTCCGCCTTTTGCCCATGAATCCGTAGTTTCAGGCATGTAAGCATTTTCAATAATGGCCGGCGCATTAGTCAGTGTTAAGTGAAAAACATGACCACCTGTTTCAATTTCTACTCCAACACCAAAGGGATCATAATAATTTTGAGGTCCGAAACTGCTTCTAAACTCCGAAAAAGTGTGGACATAATCCACGATAATTCCTACCCGTTTGGTGATCATATATCTTGCCCCGGCACCCAAAGTGAAATTTGTGTTTTCATCGGTTAAGGTATTTCCGTTGCCATCAAGTACTTTAGTTACCATGTTTCTGTGTATAACTCCAGGGGCAAGCTCAACAGATAGACGTTGTCCGAATTTCCTTGCAAAAAGAACCTGAGTAAAATAGGTTAATCGATTTTGCCAGTCGTTGTATCGAGAATCGGGATCTCTTTGTGGGGTTATGGATATTGCGCCAAAAGCCACAATTGTAAGGGGTGCTTTTTTTTCTTTTTGAGCTAATAATTTGTATTTAGTTGACAGGTCAACTATCTCTTTGTATTTACTTCTTCCAATTCCAATTTGCCATTTTTCAGTTAAACCATAGTCAAACGAAATTCTAATATCGGAAGAGTTATCTAAACCATAAAAAGTATGAACTCCACCGCCACTTTCGGCGCCTATATTCCCAAAACGGTGTGTTACTCTAAAATCAAGAGCGTTTCTTTTAACCATTTCAGTAGAATGAATATTAACTAGTTTCATGGTTTTCCAAGTTGCAAAAATTATTGAATTATTATTCGCATCAGATTCTTCTTTAAGCATATCTAGAAGATCATCTTGCGCAA
>Ga0307998_1000869_pt1 | contig 16771 bp, 14 predicted proteins | sample Davwhametageno37_FD_203147 | JGI IMG/M metagenome (GOLD analysis project Ga0307998, IMG submission 203147) | Marine microbial communities from Davis Island wharf, Antarctic Ocean - #37 | ecosystem: Environmental > Aquatic > Marine > Unclassified | place: Antarctic Ocean: Davis Island wharf... | reverse complement strand
GTTGATTGCCTTGTGCTTTAGCCAAGTGGAAATATTCAATATGTCCTTTATGAAGAGGGTTAAAATAACCTGAAACAATGGTCGCTTTTAGTTTCATTACGGCCTGTTATAATCATCTTCAATACGGACAATATCGTCCTCCCCAAAATAAGTTCCTGTCTGCACTTCTATAAAAACAACTTTCTCTTGTCCTTTATTTTCTATACGGTGCTTTACTCCCTGTGGGATTAAAATAGTTTCTCCTGAATTATACTCCTTTGCTTCACCATTCAATGTAATAGTTCCATTACCGTTAACTATTGTCCATGCTTCAGAGCGTTTGTTGTGGTATTGGTAAGATAGTCTACCACCTGGATCAACTTCAATTCGCTTTAACTTGTATGTTGATTCGTTATGTAATACAAAAAAACGTCCCCAAGGGCGTTCTTCATTTTCTATGGAAATCATCGGTTATTTTTTTCGTGAAATAATACAATATTAGGTTGCGTACTTAAAAATTTTGTGGCCAAATAAAAACTAATTTTACGCTTAATTAATTTTTCAATCTTTTCTTCCAATTGTGCTATATAGTCCATGTTTAATTGTTCTCCAATTAAAAAAATTTCAATCTTTCCAGAGTCATTGCCATGAACATAATCCCCAACTAAAATAATTTCTTGAACTTCACCCATTCGATCCAAAACAGTATCTACTACATCTTCTAAACCTAAATGTTTTAGCACTACTTTCTGTAGCACTTCAAATAAAGGATGTTCGGTGTTGGCTTTATATTCTACTTTGTTATCAATTTTTACTTTATCCAAATAGCCAGCACCTTGTAAGTGATTTAATTCCTTTCGGATGGAGTTAGTAGATTCTCCCATTTCAGTGGCTAGGCCATTTAAATACCCTCGATTGGCCTGAGAAATAAAAAACTTAATCATCAGGCGCAAACGTGTTTTAGAAGTAATGAGTTCTCCTAACATAGATTCAGAATCAGCAAAAAAGTTTTTTGTTTTTTGATATTTAAGAAGGTGTTTTTATAGCTCCGCCTAGTCAGTCCCATAAGAACAAACTAGAAGTTTTCGATACATAAAATAAATTAAGAAGTTGCTTTTGAAAGCGTTACAAAGAGTCCCAAACTGGGTAACTCCAATCTTAATTTATTTTTTAAAACAGCTATGACATTTCCTGTCTGACCTTTCAAAGGCCCTGATGGAATTGTATATTCTTTTCCTACTGACAATCTAGAGATCGTAACTTCATCAAAAATTCCAGTTAAATTCTTCTTTAATGATATAATCTCTTCTTCACGAACTACAGCGGGTTTCCCTAACCAAAACAAATAGCGAACTACTCCAGGGATTGAAAAGACTTTTGGTCGATCATGCTCGCAAAGTTGAACTAATACATAAGAAGGCAATAGAGGTTTTTGTACCTTTTTTTTACGGTCTGTATATTGTTTAATTTGAGTAAAGGTGGGGCAATAAGCATTGATGCCCAAAGTATTAATCCCCTCAGCAACTTTCAGTTCATAATTAGGCTTCGTATAAAGGACAAACCACTTCATGCTATAGATAAGGAATTGAAATTTTTATTTAAAACTAGATTGAATTGAATAACCCAACTAAACTCAAGATTCTCTTTATCATCAAGTAACTGGGTTAATTTCAATTGTATAAAACTTAACATTTTAATTAATAATAATTATCAAGTACTAAAAGTACTTAATAAAAAGTAAAATTCCTACTCAATTTTAAACAACTTTTTGTTTTATGATTTTTTATTGATTGCAATATTGATTGAAAGTGCCTTGCGCTTGTCCATATCCACTGTCAATAGAGGTTTGCAAAAGTGGACATGCTCCAATGGGGTCGCCCAATTTAATATAAATAAGGGCTTTTATATATTCGCATTTCCCATTTAAGGGATTCATTTGATTAATAACCACATCAATTTGTTCCAGAGCTTTTTCTATATTTCCTAGAAAATAATTTGCTGTAGCCGCATTTTCAAAATAAGAAAACTCCAATGGATTTTGTTTCAAGGCATTCTCAAAATTGAAGGCTGCATTTTTATAATCAGTTTGATTAAAAAATTCTAATGCTTTATTGGAAAAATTAGCTGCCTTATTCGCGGCAATTGATCCAACAGCAATAGATCTATAGAGTTCTTGAATATTTGAGTCTTGAGGAAACAGGTTCGCAGCCAGTTTTGCTTTAGCGGTAAGTATTTTATCTTTTGGGGGATATAAGGTTGAGGCAACAATTAAATAATTACGCCAATTATTTATATCCTTTTTGAATACTAATAAGTCAAAGGCTTCTTCTAAAAGTTTTCGATCTCGAGCTTGATTTATAACATTCAAATAATGAGAGGCATGTAAGGCATTATTTGGTAGCCCAAAAAAAGCTTTTTTAGCATATACCAATGCACTGTCGATTTGTCCTCTGGAAATAAAGATTTGGCTTTTTAATAATTCGCTGTAATATAAATAAGGATTAGCTCCCGATCCTTTTTCTATGAGCGCTAATGCCTTGTCATATTTTCCAGCATTAAAATAATATCTTGCTTTTATAGAGTTAATTGGAATGGTAGTTACCGTTATATTTGGCATATCTGGAACTAGAGTATCTATTTGGTTAATGGGAACATTAAACTGGTTTGAATTGAAGTCCTGCAACAAGTACATTTGTCCTTTTAAGGATTCGTAAACTTTATTAGATACATTAACAGATGGTAATAAGACAAGCAATCCTATCCCTAGATAAGAATAGTTTAAAAATGGTTTCGTCTCAATAGGCTTTTTAGTTTGCTTTTCTTTAATATAATAATAATTGATAAGAGCCATAATCATCGCCCAAACCACTAGAGCTTGTGGACGAGCAATGGGAAAATTTAGATTTGCATCAATACTATATATCCCTAGAGCAGTTAGCAATAGAAACAAAAAAACTTTTTCTTCAACTGAACGATCAGAATACCTGATTAATCGGTAGACAAAAAATACAGCCCAAACAAAGATGCCTAAATATAGAAGAAACCCTACTATTCCTAATTCAGCTCCCAATTGAATAAAGTCACTATGGGCGTGATATGGTACCACATATCCAACAATATCTTTAGAGTCATAATCAATAGACTTCAGTTTCCAATTTCCCAATCCAACCCCAAAAACTGGATTCGAACTCATATGAGTCAGTACATCTTCGTAATACCGTAAACGTTGATTTACAGACCCATCGTTAGTCCCTGCCGAAATAGTGGCGGCTCTTGCCAATACATCTGCTCCTTTGTCTGAAAGGAAAGTTTGATTGATCGCTATTGCAGTTAAAAAAGGAAGGAATAGATAGCCGTATTGAAAAAGGTATTTTTTGTCTTTATTATTAATGAATAATACTAAACATAACCCTAAAAAGGTGATTAAAACAAGTCCTACTGCCAAAAAGGAAGCTCGACTTTGAATCATACTCAAACACAAAATAGCGAGAAAAATAATCCCACTTAACATGAACTTATAGAGAAGCTTAGAGTTTTTATAAATTAAAAACAGAACAAAAGGTATTTTTATAGCAATTGAAAAGGCAGTAATATTTCGGTTTGCTGTTACTCCTTTTAATGCCCCTCCGCTTATTACTCCAGAAGTGTTGATCATCTGCAACGCCTCATTGAGTACCGCATAGATTTCAATACTAAGAATTGCAGTGATCGAAATAGAAATAAAAGTTATCTTGGATTTTAAATTATAAACAAAAAATCCCATCGTCAAATACATCATCAAGACATTAACCTGCCGGGATATATTTACTATAACTTCTGTTGGATTAATTGCATAAAAATAAGAAAAGACTGCCCAAACTATAAATCCAATATAGGTGTAGGACAAGGCGCTACTAAGGGTAAGTGTAATGCGAATTGAAAACTGGTTTCTGAAATAAAGGATATAAGCTAAGGATACCGTATTTAGAATACTCATCAACAACCACTGTGGCGCAATTTTATCTACCGCATCCCAATTGGGAACAAAACCCAAACATAAATAAGCTATTAAAAATAAGCTGGGGAAGAAATTTCTAACATCAATATTTTGAATATTTTTTTTAGCCATATTTTTGCCTTTACTGCTAAATTATAAAAGAGTTAACTTTATAACATGAATTACGGCTTTTTCTTTTTAATTTTTTTTATAAGTAGTCTTCTAGCTTATTTTATTCAAAATATATTTATCCTGCATAAAAAATTCGACGATTTTAACTCTCGAAGTTCTCACTCTACTCTTGCCACAAGAACTGGTGGCATTGGTATTTTTGCAACTTTACTTTTAATTTCTACATACCACTACTTCAATAATATTGTCCTTTTTGACTATTCTTTATTTATTCCTCTAGGAATTATGTTTACAGTAGGAGTCTATGACGATTTATATAATGCTGATTTTAAACTAAAGTTTTTATTACAAATTATTGTTGCCAAAATCATTATCGATCAAGGTTATGTCATCACAAATTATCATGGCCTTTTTGGGTTTTATGAAGTCCCCTGGGTTTTGGCACAATTAAGCACCTTGTTTGTTTTCATAGTAATCATTAATTCTATAAATTTTATTGATGGAATTGATGGGTTAGCAATTACAGAGGTAATTAAAACAATATTGCTGATTGAGTTTTTTAGTTTAACTAACTCCCCTCTGTTTATACTTGGCGTAATGGTGATTTTTAGTTTGATCCCACTTTATTATTTTAATTTTAAGAAGAAAAGGAAGGTTTTTTTAGGAGATGGGGGTTCCCTTCTTTTAGGCACAGTAATATCAATCTATATCTTTCATGTCTTAGGAAACGACTATACTTTTAAACCTGTCCTTGAAATAAATAAAGTTGCGTTTTCCATATTAGTGATTTTATACCCTTTGGTTGACTTATTACGTGTTTTTGTTTTAAGGATAGGTAAAGGTAACTCTCCTTTTAATCCTGATCAAAAACATTTACATCATTTTTTATTGAAAAAAACTAAATCTCATCAATCTGTAGTTTTAATAATAATGTTGATCAATACAATTTCCGTATTTATTTTATTTAGTGTTTTAAAGACAGTACCTTTTTAATACTTCCCTAGAGGCCTTAAAATCTTTACTAAGTGAAATTTTGAGTAAATCACACGCGCTTTGCTTATCCTGTTTTTCATAATTTTTGTCTAGCAATATAATTGCTTTATAAAACTCTGCTTTTCCGTCTTCTGGACTATAGTCGTTTAATACTTTGTTAAAATAATTGAGTGCATTGTTGTACTGGTCTAATTTAAAACTAATTACACCCATGTCTTCTAGATAAGTGTATTGGGTATTATCAATTTTTAAAGCAATTTCAAATTCCTTTAAAGATTCTTCTAGTCTGTTTTCATCAAATAACTTATTCGCTTTTATAGCTGCGTTTTGGGCTAATAAGATGTTCTGTTCGCCAATTTTAATTCGTTTTTCTAATTTAAATATTTCGGTATTATTAGGGTATTCTAGTTTAAGATTATTTATATAGAGGATCAATTCACTATCTCCATGACCTCTAATTTTTATTAGAGCTTCTAAATAATTGATCCAAAAATCAAAATCCTTATGCTTTCTGTTTTCAAAAACAGTTTGTAATTCTTTTTCCATCCCTAATTCTCCTAAAAGTATAAAGTATGTTGCAAGATGAACTGAATTATTTTGTAATTTAAAATATGCCCTTTTTGCATTTACAAAAGCACTATCTATATTTCCCTCTTGGATAAATCCTTGAGCTTTTAAATTTTCTTGAACCCCTAAAAATGGATTTTCTTTTAGACTTTCATTAAGAAGGATATATGCATTTGAAAAATCTCTATCTTTTATTAAATATCTGGCTTTCATTACCTTTATTGGAAGCCCTGTATTGGATAAATTTGGAAAGTTGTCTTCAAATTCTTTTATTTTTTCCCATGGAAATACAGCCATATTATTTGCCCAGTCGTAAGCTAGGAAAACTTGCTCTTGGTATGATTTTAATAACTTGATGGAAGGATAAATAGTTATTAGACTAAGTATTACTGTTATAATTAAAATATATTTTTTCACATAATATTTATTTAAATAAAGCTCGTTTATTAAAAAATATTTGTTTGTATAGATTATAGTAAAAATTAAAAAAACTTGGTTTATAGGTCTTGCCTTTGGAAAATTTAGCATCATGTCAATGCTATAAATCATGAAAAAACTAAGTAAAAAAATAAAACTTAAACTCTCGTTTTTCTTTCTAAAAAACCTTTTAAATAAAAAATATACTGTAATAAAAATAAAAATAAAATAAAAAATAAATCCAAAAAATCCAGTTTCAACTAATACTTGAAGAAGATCATTATGTGCATGATATGGGATTATATAACTATTTATATCATCTTTATCATATTTTATTGAAACTAATTTCCAATTACCAATTCCAGTTCCTGTTAAAGGGTTATTTAAAAAAGAATCAATTGCGTGTTGATAATATCTCAATCTTTGGTTAACCGAACCATCTTTTGTACTTAATGATATCGTGGAAGCTCTTTCAATTACATTTAAAGAAGCACCTGATCCTCCAGAGGAGTAGGAAGCCAAAATATTTACTGAAATAATTATACTTGTTAATAATAGAAATAAAATAAAGATTGCTTTTTTAAGATTCCTTAAAGAAAAAAGATATATCAAGTATATTATGCCAATTAAAGCCGATCCCAAATACCCTGCTCTAGTTCCAAGATAAAGTGGGGTCAAAATACCTAAAATAATTAATGAATTGAACATTAACTCTAATGTTAAAACATTCTTTTTGGTATGTTTAAATTTTAGGTAAATTAAAACTGGGATTTTACATAAAATAGAAAATGTGGCAATATTAATATTTCCCCCAAACCCTTTGTAATCATTTGATCTAAAAAGATCTCTTCCGGCAATTAAATCTTTGACTATTGGTTGAAAAACTGCAATTAATTCAAAAGTTAATATTGTAGCTAAAACATATAGTAAGAATGAATTAATGTTTTTATCCAAACTGTTAAATATCAAATAAATATTAAACATTGTAAAAAGAAAAATTAATTCTTGACTTAGAGTAATTAAAGATTCATTAATGTTTATTGAAAAAAGAATTGAAATTCCAGCAATTATGCAATAAATAAAATAAGCTAAAACGGGGTAAATCCCTGCGGTATGAAAAGTTTTATAGAGAGTTTTACTAAAAAGAAAATATATAAAAACTATAGAATTTAAAAGTGCTAAGTATACAAACTCTGTTGCATTAGAATCGATAGCGCCAAAATCAGGAATAAAATGAACTACCAGAAATAAAACTAGAAATAGTTTATTCAAATTATCTTTTAAATTCATAATTAGGGTAAAAGTATCATAAATAAAAAAACCCCCCACTAAAGTGGGGGGTTAATTCTACATTTTTCTTCTAAATTATTCTTAGAAGAGATTATTGCTTTTTAAAGCGTTAACCATATAATTTTATTAACTACTATTGCATTTGAAGCAGCGGCAGCAACTCCGTCTTCTGCAAGTAAAACATCATTACGTGCTTCACTAGCACCTACATATGTTCCAGCTCCTGTGTCAGCCCCTAAAATTTTGTAAGTAGCGGCAGCTAAAGCAGTAGAACTATTAGTTGGAGCAACTGCTACAGAAGTTCCATCTACAGCATTATTTGCTGTACCTTTTGCAAGAGACTCAACAGAAAGTACCATGGATTGTCCAAGAGTCTTGTTGTCATTAGTTGCTCTTGTAGTACCAATAACCCAGTCAAGACCCAAAGCAGTTGTGTTAGACTGAGCGCCAGTTCCTGCAGCTACAGACATTGAAATTGCTGCATCTCCTCTAGAACCTAAATCAAGCATTGTAACTGTAAGTACACCAGCAACATTAGTAACTGTTGCATTAGCAGAAGCTGAGGCAGTACCTATTTGACCGTCATACTTCGCTAGCCATGCAGCAATAATTGCAGCACCAATATTAGTACCAGTATTAGCTGTTGAAACAACAGATGTAGTTACAGTGTTTGAACCTACAGTGAAAGTAATTACATCATCTGCATCTACCTCAGCAAGAGCTACATGAGCAAGGTTAGCCTTAGCAAGTGTATTAGCTCTTTCACCAAGCACTGCACCTGCATCATTTATTCCAGTATTAACCCAGTCGATAAGAGAAACTGTACCTACTGCTTGACCACCAGCCTTAACATCATATTTAATACCTGCCTGAGTTGCTCTAGTAAGGTGAGCAGCATCTTTAAGCATAGAAATATTATTAGCAACGCTATTTGCATTCAATATTACCCCTGCAAATCTACCGGAAACAGCTGAATATGTTAAATTATTAGAACCACCAAAAATAGCATAACCGTCAACTGTAAGTTGAATTGTATTACCGTCAGTGATTACTTTTTTGAAATCAAAAGTATATCCGTTTTTACCGGCCGTACTTTGTGTTCCAGCAGGAGTTGTATTTGCAGTAACCCAAACTATAACTGAAATATCTGTTGAAACAGCTTGATTAACAGTAGTAGTTCCGTCACTGTAAGTTGCAGTAGCAGAAGAACCTTGAACAGTATGTGATTCAATTACGTCATAAAAAGCTTTTACACTAGTTGGACTTGCAGCAGCAGCAGTTAAATATGGAGAAAGTTTATCCAATCCTGATGCTGAAGTAAATTTACCTGAATCTACTGTAGATACAGAGTTGTAATCATCTTTAGCCTGACTTGCTGTGAATTTATTACCACCAATATATACTGTTGCTTTTCCAACAATTGATGGAATGCTTGTAGCAGAACCGATAGTTGTTAAATCACTATTATCTTTAATTGTTAATAGTTGAACTTTATCAGTTGTTATAGTTACGTCTAATAAATCATCATTGTTTTGAATTATAACTTTACCACCTACTGTTGCAGTTGCTTTAGTTGTATGATCAAGTATAAGACTAGTTAAGTTGTCATTATTATCAACTGTAACATCATTAAAAGTAGAACCAGTAATTTTTAGTGTATCTAAATCAGTATTACCGGTAGCATTTAAATCTGCACCACCTGTAACAACTATAGTTAATGACGTTAAATTATTTTGAGCGCTTGCAGTAATATTACCTGCTACACCTGTTACTTTAGCAGTTGTTAAATCTTGTGAAACAAAAGTAACTGCTGGTCCACCGGCTGTAACTTTAACAGCTAACTGAGCTGCTGTTAGTGCTGGATCCCAGTCAATAGCAACATCTAGATTAGCTGTTTGAAGATCGTCTGCAGCAGCAATAGATAATGTAACTGCTTTAGTTGTTGTAAGTTTATCAACTCCTGTTCCTGCAGTTATAGCTCCGTAAAATCCTGAAATTGTAGCATCAGCTACGTTTAAAAGATTTATTGTTCCATCAGCAATAACTGTAGAAGCAAATACCGCTGGTCCATCAATATCAATGTCCATTACAGCAACTAAACCAGCACTGGTTTTACCTGTAAGACCGTCTAATTTGATTGTTCCACCTTTTTTAACCTTTAGATCTAATTTATTACCCGCTGGTATTGCAACTGCAGTAAGATGTAAATTAGTTGCATTAGGCATGTGAACTAGTCCACTTGTCCCTGTATCATCAGAGATAGAAGTATAACTTGTTAATTTATCAAAAGCAACTATAGTTGTTTTAGAAGAATTGTTGTTCAAAATAATCTTTGTAGCAGTTACAAGATTATCAAAACGATAATCTCCAGATGCAGCAATTGTTAATGACTGAACTCCTGAAAGATTTAAAAACGTAGGAACTGCTTCTGTTGAAGCTCCTGTGTAATTAAGATCTTTAGTAATAGTTAAAACGTTATTAACTAGATTTTGAACTTTAGTTGCATCCATTCCAGCAACAACATTCATAGTAAGATTTCCATTAAGGATATTCAATGAAGATCCCATTGCAAGAAATGCCTCTAATGTAGCCACAGAGTTAACATTAACATCTCCTGTAAATACTGAAGAATTTGCTAATAACTCATCTAAATCAGTTCCCTGAGCAGTAACTGCAGCAGCAATTGCAGCAACATCTGCTGAGCTAGCAGCAGTTGCAGTTGCAGCCTCTAAAGAAGCAACAGCAGCATCGATATCCGCTAATCCATCAGCTAAAGCAGTATCAACTGTAGTAGCAACACTAGTTTGTAGTGAGTTAACAGTTCCCGCTAAAGCAGTAAGATCAGATTGAACTTGAGATAAACCAGCTACTTGCGATGCAAGAGCAGTGATTTGAGACTCAATGTTCGAAAACTGATCATCATAATTTTGACATCCCACTACTAGTAGTGCTCCCGCCAAAATACTAAATAAAACTTTTTTCATTTTGATAAAAATTAAAATTAAAATTAAATTTTTGTGGAGCCGTTAATTAAAAACGGTGACCACAGCTATAAAACAATTGCAAGTATCATGCCAAAGCCCATGTTTTGTTAAGAAAGTGTTTGAATATTCTAAAGAAAACCTTTTCCGCTCAATTAGTCCAATGAAAACATAGAGGGGGGAATGTGGCCTTTGCAGTAAGAGTTATCCACAATTGAAGGTCTGTTGTTAGTAAAGAGTACAATAACTGCCCCAATTAGCATAACATCTATAAAGATAAATAAATAGATTTTCTACCTTTAGGTAAAATCTACGGAAATGAAAAAAATATTTGCCATTCTCGCCATTCTACTTTTTATTGATTGCGCAGAGACCCCTCAGCAAAAAGAAGTGTCTATTCAGCAAACAGCGCAATTAATTCATTTAAAAACCACCACCCTTGATACTCATAACGATATTAATATCAAGAATTTTACCGACAGCCTGAACTACTCGCAAAACATCAACACCCAGGTAAACCTCCCCAAAATGCAAGCAGGTGGTTTAGATGTTTCCTGGTTTATCGTATACACTAAACAAGGGGACTTAACCACTGATGGCTATATAAAAGCAGCTGATAACGCTCAATCAAAATTTGATGCCATTCGCCGCCTAACAGAAGTGTATGCCCCTACTAAAATTGGGCTGGCCACCAGCTCCAAGGAGTTAGATAGCTTTCGTAAAATGGGTAAAAAAGTAGCCATGATTGGAGTTGAAAATGCCTATCCCATTGGACTAGATACCGCAAATGTAAAACGCTATTATGATTTGGGCGCCCGCTATATGTCTCTCGCGCACAATGGTCACAACCAGTTTTCAGACTCTAACACCGGAGAATTTGACAACACCACAAAACATGGTGGTATTAGCGTCCTTGGAAAACAGCTCATCGAAAAAATGAACTATTATGGAATTATGGTTGATATTTCTCACCCTTCTAAAGAAGCAATTCGACAAACCATTGCCCATTCAAAAGCGCCTGTTATTGCTTCACATTCTTCAGCGCGCTCCTTAAGCGATCATCCCCGGAATTTAGACGATGAGCAGCTGCAATGGGTGAAAGAAAGCGGCGGTGTGGTGCAAACCGTAGCTCTAGCGGCATTTGTAAATAAAGAGAAGGATGCAGCATATAAAAAAGCCCTGGATTCACTCTTAAAAATTGATCCCAAGGCTTCACCAGAAACTATTAAAAAGAATACTCCCCCGGTAAACGTATCTGATTTTGTAGATCATATTGATTACATTAAAAATAAAATAGGCACAGACCATGTGGGCATTAGTTCCGATTTTGACGGTGGAGGCGGTATTGAAGGCTGGCAAGATGCATCCCAGACTTATAATGTAACCCTTGAGCTGGTTAGGCGCGGTTATAGTGAACAGGAGATTGGTAAAATATGGAGTGGTAATTTATTACGCGTTTTAGATCGCGCCCAAGAAGTGGCTAAAGAATTACAAGAGAATTAATTTATTAGTTAAGCTTACCCTCGAACCATTTAAGTAGCGTCCCAATACCCAAGCGCACCTCTTCTGTTGAGGTGGTGTGGTGATTTATCATAATAGAGAACACATACGTTGTCCCTTTAGGGTGCACTAAATACCCTGAAAGATTGTGGTTGTTTCGCAAAGTTCCCGTTTTTGCATAGACAGAAGCATTATCATATTTTTTTAAAGTACCTGAGTTAGCACCTTGCGGAAAATAATCTTGAATGGTTTCCCAGCCCACTGTTTTACAAATTTTTTGGAGCACACCAACTAAAGTTCTTGGAGTAACCATATTATAACGCGAGACTCCAGAGCCGTCTACCCATTGAATTGGGTCTTTGAGCCAAGGACTCCACTGCACTAAAATAGAATCAATTACTTTTTCAGAATTCATTTCATTAAAGACATCTTCACCGATCATTAAAAGAAGAGCCTCTGCAATTCCATTATCACTATCCTGAAGTAATGCTTTATATAGAGGGCCCTCGTGGTTTGCCTTGAGATCTTCCCAAGGAAGTTGCTCACCCCCTAGATCCGCTAAAATAACATCATTGCCTGTATGCCTAGAGAGTAGTTTTATAAAAAGTGAATCGCTGGTAATAAAGGGGCGTGTTAGAGTATCGTTTTTTTGCCATAAACTTGGGTTATAAGAAAACTTATTTGCCACTTGAAGGCGTTTAAATTTTGGCCCCAAAGAGTCGATTACCATCTTTTGTTCAAAAAAAGAAGGGGTTAGCTTAAGGGTGTTAGCTTTAAAGGTAGCCTGAAGAGCATTTCCATAAATAGGGAAGGCACTGCGCTCTGAGGCATAATAATAGGGGTAGTCATCCCACGCCCATCCCACGCCAAGAGGAGTTGGTTTAGTAGAGGGCAGATGAAAGATGAAACTGGCCGATTGATTAAAAAAAGAAGCAAGTGTTGTTTCTGGATAAAAAGGATGTAAGAGCAAAGGATAGCCGGTAGCTTTAAAATGAATAAGACTGTCATTTTCTTTATAATAAGAAACAGCAGGCAATTTATTAAACTGCTGTTTGGCCGCTAAAAAAGTTAGGAGTTTCACATTAGAGGCAGGAGTCATGTAATGAGATCCTTGATAGGAGGCGGCTTCTCTTTGATCGCCTAAAGCAGAAATACTTATAGCCACATGTGCCTTTTGAAAAGCAGGAATTCTATTTAGTTGGCGGGCAATGCGCTTTGAAGAAATCTGCTGCCCCCATACTAGTGAGCTACAAACAAGGAATAAACATATAAATCTACTACTCATATATATAAGGTATTAAAAAGCTATAGATAGCCCTCCAAATAAATTTCTCCCAGGAGCCGGCTCATAGTGTCTTGAGCCAAAAGCGTTAAGTCGAATATTATCAAAATAAGCAATGTCAAAAAGGTTGTTTACCCCTCCAAAAAAAGAGAGCTCCCCCCAAGAAAGGGTGATCCCTTTACTGGCCTGTAGGCGCACTTTTTGATACGCGTTTATTGCTACAGTATTTTGATTATTAGCAAATAGACGTCCTATGTGTTCTGCTGTTAGCTGAAACTGCCATGCAGAAGGGGTGCTGTATTCTAATTGCATAAAAATTTGAGTGGAAGGAATTCCTGGTAAATTTTTCCCCTTAAGAGAATTGGAGACGTCACCAAGACCGCTGAAACGATAGCTTGCCTGGGTTAAACTCGTCTTCAGCTGCCAAGCCTTCCAGCTGAAGTTTGCTGCAAGCTCAAAACCGTAGCGCTGAGTGGCTCCTGTATTACGATAGAAAGATCGGCCAGGAAAAGCTGCCAGCTCATAGGGTAAAATTTCATTTGAGCTTTTGATGAAAAACAAATTTGCTTCTATTCGGGATTTAGCTGCCAAACGCTTCCAGCCCATTTCATAATTAATAGCCCTTGAGGGATCTAGAGTTAAATTGAATCCTTCTGCTCCAAAGGGGTTAGCCGAAAGCTCAGAGAGTGCAGGAGTTTGATAACTAGTAGAAATATTAAAAAAAAGTGTTCTATTCCCTGAAAGAAGATAGCTGAAACCAAGGCTAGGATTTAAAACACTATAGGCTTGAGATTCTGCGATCGTGTCGGCCCCTAGTGTTTGATGATCAAATCTTAGGCTGCTTCTTAAAAGCCACTGCTCCGCCTTTAACTCATCTAAAACATACAAACCAAAACTGTCAAAGCGCTCTTGTTGAGAAAACACTGACACTCCTTGAGTCCCTTTTTGATTTAAAAACCGGTCTCTTTGGTCGCTTTGAAACGCCCCTTCTATTCCCAACTGCCACTGGTGACTTATGTTTTTTATGGTTTTTGAATATGTGAGACGACTCCCGGCGCCGAAATAATTTCTATATAAGTCAACAATTCCTCCGTTTTCAAAAGGTAGTTTCCCGTAAAAATCACGAATGGAAAAAAATGCATAAGTGTCCAAATTCCATTGAGTGCTCCAATTTTGAAGCCATCGCACCCCCATTTTAAGATGGTCAATTTTCTCAAAAGTATCATAATCAATGTTTCGTTGACGGGCTTGTGAAGGATTATCCAATGCCTTTTCAAGAGTAAGTCCTCCAGCATCTTGAGCCTTAGGGCTGTGGGTGAAGTTAAACTGTGCTTGAATACTTGCCTTTGGATGTATTTGGTGCTTAACTTTCGCGTTAAAAACGACTTGCTCTAAAGCGCTAAAAGAGCGATACCCTTTTGAGGAAGTCTTATTTAAATAAAGTAATCCTGTTGTTTTTTTAGAGCTTAGCGCTGCCGATAATTGATAGCTTTGAAAACCAAAGGCCCCCAAAGTGCTTCTGAATCGAACCGATTCTCCTTGAAGACTATCTAAGGTGTTAAGATAAAGAACTCCCCCAGAGGCATTTCCATATAAACTTGCCGAAGGGCCTCTTAACACTTCAATGTTTTTCAAAAGTCCCAAAGGAAGATTGTCTAATTGTCCTTGTCCATCAGGTGTGGTTTCTGGGATGCCATCTACAATAAGTTTAATTCCTCTGATTCCAAAAGCTGCTCGCGCACCAAAACCTCGGATAGAAATACGTAGATCTTGAGCATAGTTAGTTGCGTTTAATGAAAATAACCCAGGAACTGCTCCTAAATACTCCTGAAGAGAAAGTTGTTGGTGCATGGCCTGAACCCCTTCCAAATTTATAACGCTCACTGAATAAGGCAACAGGCTTCTTGGAGTTTCTAGTTTCAAGGCCTTTATGGCAACCTCGTCTAAGGTAATGGTTGAAGTGTTGGTGCTGTTTTGTGCTTGGATCCAACTGGCCAAAAGAAGAAGTGTCCCTAACACTATTCCCTTCCAAATTCTCTCCTGAGTGTAGCTCATCTTGCTTTGTATTTTCTAAATTTGCGTCAAAGATACTAATTTATGTACCTGTCTGACCTAGAAGAAATTGTTGCATTCATTGTTGCCATTGCAATTGTGATTGGCTTTGTGGCTAGTACGTATATGGAAATAAAAAATACAATTGCTGAAGAAAAAGAGAAAGCCACTGAAAAAAAAGAAAATGAAGAGAAAATCAAAACACTGATTAATTATTTTGACTCCAAAAAAAATTTGATTGATACCGTTGTTGAAGCCAATAAAAAATTAGATCCTAAAAAAAAAACCGAAGAATTATGAAAAAAATCTTTCACGCTTCAGGGACCCGTGGAGAAGCAAATCACGGGTGGCTTCATGCTAAACACTCGTTTAGCTTTGCCCAATTTTTTAACCCAGAGCGTATTCAATTTGGGGCCCTTAGGGTACTAAATGATGATGTTATTGCTCCAGAAATGGGCTTTGCTGCTCACCCTCACAATAATATGGAAATTATTACCATTCCCCTGGAGGGCGCTCTGGAGCATAAAGACAGTATGGATAATATCGGTGTTGTAGCCGCAGATGAAATTCAGGTCATGAGTGCAGGCACAGGTGTAACGCACAGTGAATACAACAAAAATAAAGATCAGCCATTAAATTTATTACAGCTATGGGTGCTTCCAAACAAGCAAAATGTAACGCCCCGTTACGATCAAAAAAATATTACATCTCTCAAGAAAACCAATGCTCTATATCCTGTTATCACCCCAAATCATGATGATCCTAGTATGTGGATTCATCAGGATGCGTGGTTTCACTTTGGGGATTTCGATCAAAAAACAACCGTGCCCTATAGCCTCCATAAAGAAGAAAATGGGGTATATGCTTTTATGATTGAAGGTGGAGCATTTATAGAGGGAGAGTCCCTCGAAAAAAGAGATGCATTAGGTTTATGGGAAACAGAAGGTTTCTCAATAACTGCAGAAGAAAATTCAAGAATTTTACTAATAGAAGTACCCATGAAATTATAATTATGACAGAACCAACCGCCAAAGAGCTTTTACAGCTTTTAGAAACAAAACTAGAAACTGGACAATACACAGATAGTGTTCATAAAATCAAACTAATGACCACTCGTGATGTTGTTCAAAAAATACTAGCAACCGAATTTTAATTTTTATTGATACACCCGAACGTAATCAATAATAAAAGCTCTTGGGAATTCGATATTATTTGCAACAGGTCCTCCGAAATTTCCTCCAACTGCTAGATTGAGTATAAAAAAGAAGGGCTTATTAAAGGGCCATGTTTCATTATTCTGTGTTTGAGGCGCATAGCGGTAGACACGAGAATTATCAAAGAAAAATTCAATAAAATCTTTATTCCACTCGATAGAATAGACATGAAAATCATCTTCTACATTTGGAGTAGGAGTGATTTGTGTGTTTATTGTATTCCCATAACTGCTTGTTGTGTGAACTGAGGTAAATATTTGACCTGGGTTTTTACCAACATATTCGATAATATCGATCTCCCCACAATTGGGCCATGAGTTGGTTTCAATATCGTTTCCTAAGGCCCAAAAAGCAGGCCACATTCCAGCCCCAGAAGGAACTTTTACTC